>UMEF01025078.1_pt1 | contig 15427 bp, 9 predicted proteins | sample 1964671 | NCBI WGS metagenome assembly UMEF01 (sample SAMEA4836012, study PRJEB28245) | human gut metagenome | biome: gut microbiome; material: fecal sample | place: Denmark | collected 2008 | reverse complement strand
AGTTATTATATAGATTTAAACCTGTTTCTCAATATGCTCACTCCCATAAAAAAACAGGTGGATGAGCATATTTACATCCCGCTTTAAAATGACATAATCGATTGGATGTCAGTTTGTTATGTAGATATTCACAGGCTCGTCTGGTTGCTCATTAGTTCAAAAATTACCGGAATTTACCCGTGGCGAACGCTCCAGCCGTAGAGGATGCTTTTATCTACAACAAATCGTCAGACTACGCATCCCAGATGGAATGCGGTCATGGGCGCATCGAGACGCGGGAATGCAGGATTCTGCCCGCAGACGCTGTCGAGGATGAGGAAATCCGAACCAGATGGAACGGGCTGAAGACCATTGTCGAAATAACATCCACACTGGAGTATTGAGAACAACCTGCATTGGATGCTGGATGTTACGTTCAAAGAGAATGCATCAAGAAACAATGCTAAAATTTGATGCGGTTGCCCTGGATATTTTTATTTAATTTTGAAAGACGTCGATTTATTATTTACGAAAATCTTAGTAAAAATTTTACGAAAAATTTCGTAACGAATAATTTCGTATATAGATAAGTATTTGATATATAAATAGATATTATGAAAAAACATATTGACAATCCTTTCAAATACGGAACAGCTTTTGCCGGCGAATATTTCACTGACAGAACTAAAGAAGTGTCACCGAGAACATCGTAACCAGTCTTAAAGTCAGCGCGAATATAGTGTGAGTCGGGATACGGCTACACTTCGTTTCCGGGAGCATTGATTATTAATGAGTTATAAAGCAGGGCGTGGAAACGTGGCAAAAAAAGCCTGCGTTTTCACGCCACGTTTTTCCCATGAATGATGTACGCCCGGACGGGGACGAAGGGTGGAGCCGGCATTGGCTCCCGAAAAGGGAGGGGACCCGCGCTAGTGGGGAGGACCGGCGCAATCCTCCGTCCCGCTCGGGCGTAAACCAGATGACCTGGAAGAGCAAAGCGAGCACATCTCCGATGTAAAGTAAATTTACAGAAATGTAAAGTTTTTTTACAGCGTATGAAAGAGGTACTGCGGATAACGTTCAGAAAAACAAGAAGTTACAGACACTGGCACGGGAGTGGCAACTTGAGGATCTGACCGGATGAAAGATATGTCAATGCCGAAGGGATCGGCCGATTGGCATTGATGGAATCTCCGGGACAGAACAGATGAACATTTTCAGTTACATACATGCGGCAGTCAGGACATTGCCGATGAAAGGACGCAGGAACGTCCTGAAAGTCATGACTTTGGGAGTCGGCCTCGCAGTCGGCCTCGTGCTGGCATCCAAGGTCTGCTTCGAAAAGACATTCGACGACTTCTACAAGGATGCAGACAGGATATATTATCTGAACGAAGCCATAGAACTCAACGGCAGTTACAAGGTATATCCTCAAGTCGCTGGAGGAGTCGTCCCGAAAATGAAGGAATACTTTCCGCAGATAGAGGAGGCCACCAGATTCACGTATATATTCGAGACCGCCTCCATGGTAATGTCAGAATCGGACAAACGCGTGGATGTCGGGCTGACATGTCTTGGCGATACGTCATTTTTCAAAGTCTTTGACAGGAAATGTCTTGCAGGCAACCTTATCGAGCCCCTTGGCATTGAATCAGATGTGGTGATTTCATCCAAGTTGGCGACCAAGATGGCAGCAGCATTGACCTCGGGCAAAAAAATGGACGAGAAGGCGGCCGCGGCAGCCGTTCTCGGACAGAAATTCACGATTGCCGGAGATACCCGGAAATACGAACTCACTGTCGGCGGCGTCTATGAAGAATTCCCGCTGAACTCATCCTACAGGCTGGACATGATAGTTTCCATGCCGAGCATCGGACACTTCATTTACGACGGCTCGGAAAACATGGTGGGCAACGACCGCTACAAAGGATTCATAAAACTGAAGAAAGGCATTGACCCGAGCGAAATCGAAAACGGACTTCCAGGCTTCATGGACAGGCACATGCCGATGGACGAGTTGCGGGCAGCCGGATATGAAATGAAATTTCCGATAAAGCCATTCGTGAAATTCCATGAAGAGGATGAAACTCAGCGGAATATGACACTCGTGCTGGCCTTCGTAGCCTTCGCGCTTCTGCTCACGTCCATGCTGAATTACCTCCTGATCGTGCTGTCGTCCGCCGCCATCCGCGCACGCGAGATGGCCCTCCGCAAATGCCTGGGCAGCAGCGCAAAAGACATCTTCGGGATGATGTTCGCAGAGGCGCTCGTGCACACCGCAATCGCAGCCGCCGTCGCCGCAATCCTCATCTTTGCGTTCAGGTCAATGATAGAGACCATCCTCGGTGTCAATGTCATTGCGCTCTTCACCGGACGACCGCTCGCATTGGCATTGACAATAATAGTCGTGCTCCTGGCATTGAACAGCCTTCTTCCCGCATTCTTCTTCAACCGGATTCCGGTGGCTGCGGCATTCAGGAATTATCGCGCCGGCAAGCGCATGTGGAAACTCGGGCTCCTCGCGGTGGAATTTGCGGCTGTCGTTTTCCTGGCCGTGGTCATGAGCGTGATTACATTGCAATATGACAAGATGATGAACGCGGACCGTGGGTTCAAATATGATGACGTGGCGATGATAGCCATGCCGGAAGCAACTCAGTCACAGAAGAATACGCTGATGAATGAGGTCCGTTCCCTCTCCGGAGTGGAAGATGCAAGTTTCGCATATCAGAATCCTTTCACAGGCTATAGCGGTGACAATGTGAGCGTTCCCGGCGAAGACCGCCAGCTGTTCAACATCCGTGACGCATATTATGTGGATGAACATTATTTCAATGTCTTCGGCATCAAGATTCAGGAAGGAAGCAATTTCGATCCGACTCTCAACAGCGATGCGGAAATGATTGTGGACAGGAATTTCGTGAAAATGATGAAGAATACTGCCGGATGGGACGATGTCCTCGGACGAGAAGTGATGGTTACTGCACATGAAAGTGCTCCAGTCAGGATATGCGGCATCATTGACGATATGCATACTGGTGGCTTTTCCGTGGCAGAAGCCGATTTCGGCGGGCGTCCGATGGGTATATTCTATTGTGATTCAGAGAAATATGCCGGAATGTTCAATTACATATTCGTGAAATATCATAAGATGTCCCCCGAGATGCTTCAGAAAACCGATGAAATTACAGGAAAAATACTGGATGGGCAGTGGTATAGAATATATCCGTGCAATGAACTCGCCGCTTCGAATTTCGTGGACACCCTCAATACGAGAAACTCCATCCTCGCGGGAGGCATTGTGACGCTCTTTATCGCGCTGATCGGCCTCATCGGCTACACGATTGACGAAGTCCGTCGCCGCAGCAAGGAAATCGCGGTCCGTCGCGTAAACGGCGCCCAGTTCTTCCAGATCAGGTCAATGTTTTTGCGCGATGTCATGGCAGTGGCCCTGCCGTCCGTGGCAGTCGGAGCTGTGCTCGCCTACATTGTCGCAGGGCGTTGGGAACAGAACTTCAGCCTTCAGGCGGGACTCCCTTGGTGGATTTTCTTAGGCGCCATAGCCGCAGTACTGGCTATAGTTGCCATTATATCAGACATTTACGTAATACGCACAGCGGGAACAAATCCTGCTGACAGCATAAAAACAGAATAATTAAAAATACATAATATCATGATCAAGATTACAAACATTTGCAAAGTCTTCAGGACTGAGGAAATCGAGACAGTTGCACTCGACAATGTATCATTCGAAATCAAGGACGGAGAATTCGTCTCCATCATGGGCCCTTCAGGATGCGGAAAATCCACGCTCCTGAATATCCTCGGCCTTCTGGACAACCCGACTTCCGGCAGTTACCAGCTTCTGGGACAGGAAGTTGCGCAGCTGAAGGAAAAGGACCGCACCAAGTTCCGCAAGGGAAACATCGGCTTCGTCTTCCAGAGCTTTAACCTGATCGATGAACTCAATGTGTTCGAAAACATTGAACTTCCACTCAGATATATGGATTTCAGTGCGGCTGAGCGCAAGGAGAAAGTGGAGGCGGTGATGGCGCGCATGAACATCAGCCACAGGGCAAAGCATTTCCCTCAGCAGCTCTCAGGCGGTCAGCAGCAGCGAGTTGCGATTGCACGTGCGGTAGTCGCAAACCCTAAACTGATTCTTGCCGATGAGCCTACAGGAAACCTCGACTCCAAGAACGGCAAGGAAGTCATGGACCTGCTCTGCGAACTGAACAGGGAGGGCACGACCATCGTGATGGTTACCCACTCACAGAAGGATGCGGCTATGGCACAGCGTACCATCGACCTGTTCGACGGACACATAGTAAGTGATGTCAAGAATGAATTGTAATGAGATACATTTTCAATAATTTTCTGAACACCCTCAAGCGGTACAAGGTATCCAGCCTGCTGAATATCATAGGAATGGCAGTGGCGTTCGCTGCCTTCTACGTGATAATGACGCAGGTCTGCTTCAACCTCGGCTACAACAAGTCGCTTAAGGATGCGGACAGGACGTTCGTAATGTCCGTCCCTTCACAATATAATGAGGGAAAGTTCAGTATCTTCATAAGCAGGCCGTTGGGAGAAGCACTTGTCTCAGGCTCTTCCATGTCTGAAGGCGGAGGGGTTTTCGGCATGTATGCTTATGAAAGCGGTGAAGTCTGCTACATGAGACGGAACGATGTCCCGGTCAAGATGCATCTTGAACTTATGCAGTATTCTGCAGGCGGACTGAGAGCCTTGAATTTCGAGGCGGCAGAAGGCTCACTTGATGAACTTTCCAAGCCTTCAACTGTCGCCATATCAGAGTCTTCTGCCAAGAAATATGATCTTAAACTCGGAGACAGCATTTCATGGAGTGACCCTCAGGGCGAAAAAGGTGCGAGAGAGATAGTTTCCATATACAAGGACTTCCCTCAGAACAGCGACTTGGGTACGGTCAATGCCGTTTACGACATGAAAGATTCCCATATTGACAATAGCAGTGAGTGGTCTTTCGATTATTGCGTGAAACTCCAGGATGCTTCCCAGAAGGAAGAATTTGAAAAGGAATCGAAGTCTATACTTCTCGATTATTTCAAGAAACTGTATGATGGTGCGGGAGAGACTCTCTCTGACGAAGACATTGATGAAATCAATAATGAATTCAATGTCAAGCTGATACCTCTATCTGAACTCTTTTATACGAAGGAACTTGACGGTAAGCCTGGACGCACCGGAAATCTCACCACGGACATGACTTTGCTCACAGTGGCGGTGCTCATCATCCTCATCGCATTGATAAATTTCGTCAATTTCTTCTTTGCGCTTGTTCCTGCGAGGCTGAGGTCCGTGAATACCTACAAGATTTTCGGCGTATCGCGTACATCATTGATATTCAACTTCATATTCGAATCGGTAGGTCTTGTCGCCATAGCATTGGCATTGGCAGCGATTATCGTCATCCTGCTTCTTCGCACCAGTGTCGCCGGCATTCTTACCTCTTCGGCTGTTTTTGGGGACAATGTTCCAGTGCTGGTGATGACGGTCGGCGCTGCTGTCCTGACAGCAGTCATCGGAAGCATCTATCCGGCATTCTACATCACGTCGTTCCAGCCGGCATTGGTGCTGAAAGGATCCTTCAGCGGGTCAGTTTCGGGACGCAGGCTCCGCACGGCGCTCATCGGTTTCCAGTTCGTCATATCAATGTCGTTGATTATCTGCGCCATGTTCATCAAGATGCAGCATACCTACCTGATGAACTATGACATGGGCTTCAACAAGTCCTGCCTCCTCAGCGGTTACATTCCTTATGATGTCTGCTGGTATGGTTCGCAGAACGAGGCTTTCGAGGACAAGCTGCGCAGCAATCCTCAGATTCAGGACATTACGTGGGCCGACGGAAGTATTGTCAGTACTTCAAGAATGGGCTGGGGACGTGACTATAAGGGAAAGACTATTTATTTCCAATGTTATCCTGTGGCGTACAATTTCCTGAAATTCATGGGGATAGATATCGTGGACGGCAGGGATTTCATGAAATCGGATGAGATGTCTGAAGGAGGAGTGATGATCTTCAACGAGCAGGCGAAGAAAGACTTTGACGTGGACTTCATTACTCCTGCGCCTGGACACGTGGACGGGACAGTGACTGCCGGTATCTGCAAGGACTTTAATTTCAAGCCTTTGCAATATGGTCGCGACGATTTCGCCTTCTATGTGTTCGGTAAACACAGATGGCGTGACGGACTTCATCAGGTCTATATAAGGACCGCGCCGGACGCTGATGTCCAGTCAGTCATCAAGTTCGTGCTTGCGACTGTGAAAGAGATGGTGCCTTATGCTGATGACGAGCTGTATAGTCTGGATTTCTTCGACAAGGAGCTCGGAGCCCAGTACAGGCAGGAAAGCAGATTGTCCACGCTTATCAGCATATTTACATTGGTTGCCATCATCATTTCCCTGATGGGAGTCTTCGGTCTGGTGCTTTTCGATACCCAGCACAGAAGTCGCGAAATCGCAGTCAGGAGAGTGATGGGCGGAAGCGTAGGCGACATCCTCAAGATGTTCAATGCCAAGTATATACGCATTGTGCTGGCAAGCTTCGTAATTGCGGCGCCGCTCAGCTGGTGGGTCATCAGCAGATATTTCGCGGGCTTCGCATATCACACGCCGATCCACTGGTGGGTATTCGCATTGTCCCTGCTTATCGTGATGGCTGTCACAATGCTGATCGTTACGCTTCGCAGCCTGGATGCCGCCACTTCCAACCCTGTAGATTCGATTAAGAACGATTAGTTTAAGTTTCGCTCTTGCGAAACACCGCTGTTAAAGCCCGCGAGGGCGACGGTAAGTCCCTTCCCCGAGGGGAGGGATTTAGGGTGAGGGTAACGTGCAAATAAAAAAGTGCGTTGGGCTTACAGCCTTCAAACAAGTGGCAGCTCTCAGGTTCGAGAAAAAACTCAGCAGATGGATAATCTGCGAAACGCAAATGATTAGTTTAACATAATACATTAACATAGTACATAATACATAATAGATGTAAAGACCTACAGGGCTGTCAGCTGCGTCACACTTGCGAAAGGATGGCGCAGCTTTTTATGATTGCGCTGATTGTTCGCAAAAAAATGTATTTTTGTAATCGGCTTCCGGAGAGGGGCCTTGACGATAAAAGACATTGACAATGAAAAGTGGAAAGATACTTGTCGTAGATGACAACAAGGGCATACGGGATGCCTTGAAAATCCTGCTTGGAGGCTGTTTTACGCAGGTTCTGACACTTTCGTCCCCGACCTCGCTGACCAGCAGCGTCGAACAGATGATGCCTGACGTGATTCTGCTGGACATGAATTTCAAGGCGGATATCAATTCCGGAAACGAGGGGCTGTTCTGGCTGTCTGAAATCAAGAAAAGATGGCCTGAGATGCCCGTGGTGCTGTTTACCGCCTACGCAGACATATCATTGGCAGTGGAAGGCATGAAACGGGGTGCGGCAGATTTTGTCGTCAAGCCGTGGGACAACGCCAGGCTGCTCGAGACATTGACAGGAATTCGGGACAGGAAATCCAAGCCTAAAAAAGGCGTCACTGTCAATGAGGGGCCGCAGATGCTCTGGAGTTCAGGGATGCAGCAGCTCAGGCATGACGTGGAACGTATCGCCCCGACAGATGCCACAGTGCTCATTACCGGCGAAAACGGCACCGGCAAGGATGTCCTCGCGCACGAAATCCACAGACTTTCCGGACGGGCGGACAAGCCAATGGTCTGCGTGGACGCCGGCGCCATCACGGAAACGCTTTTCGAAAGTGAACTTTTCGGACACGTGAAGGGAGCGTTCACGGATGCGAAATCCAACCATGCCGGCAAGTTCGAGCAGGCTGACGGAGGGACACTCTTCTTGGATGAAATCGCCAATATCCCGATGCAGTCCCAGGCCAAACTTCTGCGTGCCATCCAGAACCGATGCATCACGAGAGTCGGTGACACGAAAGCTATCCCCGTGGATATCAGACTGATATGCGCGACCAATGCAGACATTCCGTCCATGATACGTGACGGACTTTTCCGTGAGGACTTGTATTACAGGCTGAATACCATAAGCGTGGAACTTCCGCCTTTGAGAAACAGAAAAGACGTAATCATCCCGCTTGCAATGCAGTTCCTGACAGAGTTTTCCGAAAAATACGGCAGGGATGCAGAGACATTGACCCCGATGGCGAAAGCCGAACTGGAGACTTACGCCTGGCCGGGCAACATCCGCGAGCTGCGGAACTGCATCGAAAAGGCTGTCATTCTCTCAGACGGAAAGGCCATAGACGGCTTCGGGCTGGACATCTCCAAAGCGTCAGGAATGACTGAGATCAATGCCGGGGACACGATGGAAAATATGGAGGAGAAGACTATCCGTGCAGCAATGGCCCGATATGACGGAAACATATCAATGGTAGCCAAGTCCTTGGATATCAGTCGCCCTACGCTTTACGCAAAGCTCAAGAAATACGGAATATGATGGGCGCGGAAACAAATATCGGCACGTTATGGATTGCGCTTGGCGGTGTCGTGATTGCGGCATTGACCTATATCGTGACGAGAGCGGCGACAAGGCGGAAGCTCATCGGCAAAATCGACTTCATGTCAGATGCGCTGGACAGTGGCGAGACGGCGTTCCGGTATTCTGAGAGCCGATGGCGAAACCGGCGGCTGAACAAGTCATTGAACCGTCTCCGGTCCATTTTCGAGGCTGAAAAGGCCGATATCCGTGAGCGTGAGCGGTATTTCGGGACAATGCTGGACCACGTCCAGAGCGGCGTCATCGTCATTGACGGAGAAAAAATCGATTATTCGAATACTGTGGCGAAAGGTTTTTTGGGGATGGCGGAGATTTCGTCGCTGCGGCAGATTGGGCGGATTTCTCCGGACCTGGCCAATGCTTTCCGCGAGGCTTCTGAAATGGAGTCGAGGGCATCTTTCATTTCGGAGCGGGGCACGGTACAGTTTTCCATAAGTGCCTGCACAGCAAGGCTTCACGGCAAAGAAGTCAGCATCGTCACTTTCAATGACATTACCCGTGAGATGGAAAACAACGAGTCCGAGTCGTGGACCAGACTCATCCGCGTCCTCACGCATGAAATCATGAATACGGTCACGCCTGTCGCATCACTCAGTTCGACATTGTCCCAGAACCTGGACAGCTACAGTGCTGAGGACATCCGTTCCGCGCTCGGGACCATCGCGTCTTCGTCCGAGGGCCTGATAAGTTTCGTGCAGTCCTACCGTTCTCTGACGCATATTTCCGCGCCGGTGCGCAAGGCTTTCTATCTGAAGGACCTGGTCAATGATTCTGTCAACATCGCCAAAGCCAACTGGCCTTCTGTCAATGTCCTATATCGCGAGCTTTCAAGCGACGTGATTCTCTATGCCGACTACGGACAGATGTCGCAAGTGCTCAACAACCTGATAAAGAACGCTGCACAGGCAGGTGCTGGGAAGGTAAGCATAACCGCTTCTATCGACAAACGGGAGCAGACTGTCATCGACATTGCCAATGACGGGGAGCCTATCAGCGCCTCTGGCCAGGAGCAGCTGTTCGTTCCGTTCTACACCACCAAAGGTTCGTCAGGCACAGGTGTCGGTCTGAGTCTCTGCCGCCAGATTGTCCGTCTGAACGGCGGCACCATCAAACTCTCCTCATCCACCCCTAAAGCCACGGTTTTCACTATCGTCATGTAGTCTTACTGGTCCTGTTTCAGCACTTCTACCGGATTTTCAGCTGCGGAACTCCAGGTCCGGGAAATTATCGAGGCGAAGGAGATGAGGAAGGTCAATGCTGCCGCGACAAGGATTATCCACCACGGGAAGGCTATGGCATTGTAAAAATCAGCCAGGTAGTAACGCATTGACCAGACACATACCGGAATCGCTATCACGACGGCGACTGCTGTCATCAGGATGAACGACTTCGAGAGTTTCCATGCCGCGGACCTGACACCCGAGCCGAAAATCTTCCGGAGGGCGATCTGACGCGCCTGCTGTTCAGTGTAATAGACGGACATCGCGAACAGGCCGAGCGCAGAAATCAATATGGCAAGCACCATGAACGTCATCACCAGCTTCATAGTGTTCCGCGTCCCTGTCAATGAATCTGCCAGGAAGTCATCTATATAATATATGTCCGTTTCGCGCGGCACACCGATATACTCCTTCGCCACATCACGCCATGCCTCGCGGACAGCATTCAACGCCTCGGCCCTGTCGCCACGCACCTTCAGCAGATGATTCATACACACATCGGTACGGTTCAGCACAGCCCGATGACTGTCAGGCATTGGTTTATAAAGAGGATCACGCGCGTGGAAATCCGCTATTATACCGCAGCACTCATACTCTTTATCGGTACCGACAGTCCTGTTCCCGGCAGTAATCCCATAACGCCGCTGCGCCTCCTCCGTAAACCAGCATGTCCCTTCAATAGGATCGGAATACTGTTCTATCACATTGAACCCAAGCAGTCTGAATGCCGTACTGTCAACAGCAGTCATCTGAAGCCACGACATTTCCTCACCCTCGATATGTACACCATAGCTTCCACATGAGAACGGGGGCTGCACTGCCATAGCCGCCGTCTCCACCTGTGGAAGAGCCTGAAGTCTCTGATGCAGAGCCTCCTGGGCAGCCATATTTTTAGAGCCAAGCGCCCATGAGGAAACCGACAGCAGATCTGTATTGTACCCTGCCGGCAAAGATACCAGATGGCGCATCTGGAGAGTCATTGTCAATGCAACCGCGACAAGAACCATGCTTATGATGTTCTGGCAGACGATAAAGACCTTGCTGAACACCATCTTGCTGCGGAACCTGAAATCGCCCTTCACGACAGCTATAGGCTTGAATCTCGACACCATCAATGCCGGAAGAAGCCCAGAGAGAACCGAAACCAGCACGAGTACTATGACACCGGCCGCAATGGTAGCCGCATCCGGAACAAGAACTATAGCTGTATTGAGAAGATTCTCTATCCAGCCCTTGAACAGCAGGGCGACCAGCACGCCGACCAGCATGCAAACAAATGTGAACAAGAACGATTCCATAAGGTATCTGCAGACAATGCTGCCTGAAGACTCGCCGAGAAGACGTCTCGTCGCCATCTCCTTTGCCCGTTTTCCCGTCTGCGCCACAGTAAGGTTTATGTAGTTGAAGATGGCTGATATCAGCAGTATCAATGCTACCGCCAGAAGTACCTCAACGATCTTCCTGTCACCATGACGCAACGGGTTATATACGTCTATCTTGCTGAAATAAATCTGGTCAAGCCTTGTCAACGTGGAGCCCCACAGGAAATTCCCGCCAGAACCGTCGCGCGTGTAGAAATCCCAATAATCCACATACTTGTCCAGCAGCTTTTCAGCCACAGCGTCAGGCGAGGCACCATCCTGCAGCGTCACGAAAGTATGGACCATACCGAAATTGTCCATTCTCTGGATCATGCCCTCCAGTTGCCTGTTGTTCAGGAAGATGTCATAATACTTCAATTCATCATAAGGCCCGAAATCCTGAATCACGCCGGTTACCGTGAACCTGTTTTTTCCTATTTCAATGGTGCGTCCCACAGGGTCAGAGCTGCCGAATGCCTTATGCGCGAACTTTTCGGAAAGGATTACATCATTCAGTCCCGCAAGTATGCAGTTCCTGTCACAGCCTGAGAGCGTGTAGTCAAACAGCTGCAGGAAATTCGTATCAACACAGACCGCCTCGGCGGCATAATAGTCGTCATTGACAATGACATCGGCATCGCCATACGCCCCGACTCTGGTCCAGGATGTTATCTCGGGCACTGACGGGAAGAACTCCTCCGCAGTCCCGTACGTCATTCCGACGCACTCCCCCATGCCGACAGCATACAGCTGCTTGGAAAGCGGCTGCCTTGCGCCTACACTGAACTCCGTCCTGGCATATGAAGCCAGCAATATGACGAATCCCAGTGCCACTGACAGTCCCAATGCCTCGATTACGGCATAGAGTTTATTTTTCGAGAGAAATTTCAGATATGTTTTCATAGCTATTTGATAATCAGTTCATCCTTGTCACCGAAGCTGTCGTATGAGGATATAATGATCTTCTCACCAGGCTCCAGGCCTTCTGTAACTTCGTAGTACTGAGGGTTCTGCCGGCCTATGCGGACACTGCGTTTCGTTGCTTTCGTTCCTTCTGCATTGACCACATACACCCACTTGCCGCCGGTTGCCTGATAGAATGAGCCGCGAGGAATTATCACGGCTTCGGCCGGCTGTCCGAGCTGGACGTTCATATAGTATGTCTGGCCCGCGCGGATGTTCTCCGGCTGCTGCCCCACAAAGCGGAAATCCGCCTTGAACTTGCCGTCACGCACCTCCGGATAGACCTTGCGGATGGCTGCCGAGTACTTCTCGTTCTGTCTCTCGAAAGTTGCCTCAAGACCGGGCACGATTCTGTCAATGTAATGTTCATCTATCTGAGCTTCAATCTTATACGATTCCAGATTGTTTATCTGGCCGATTTTCGATCCCGCTGCCACTGACTGCCCCAGTTCCACATCGAGAAGTCCGAGTTCTCCGCTGATAGGGGCCTTTACTGACAGATTTTCCTTGCGGCGGCGAATCATGCTCATATTGATCCGCATATTCTCCAGACTCTCGTGCATCTGCGAAATCTGCGTGCTGCGGTAAAGGCTGTCCTGTTTTTCCCTGTCAATGACGAGTTCCAGCTTGTCTTTCGCAAGTTCGTAGTCTTCTGATGCCTTCAGATAGTCTTCCCTGGCTATGAGTTTTTCCTCGTACAGCGTCTTGTTCTGTTCATATGCCCGCCTTGCCCTGCGCACTTCTATCTGAAGCGTGAGCTTGTCCTGCCTTACGGAAAGTTTCTGCTGTTCCATGGAAATCAATGTGTTGCGCAGGATGTTCTCCTTCTCGGCGAGTTCGGCTTCGGAGTTGAGTATCTGCATGTCAAGACTTTCATTGGACAGTTCGACAATGACATCACCTGCATTGACCTTACTCCCCTCCTCTGCGACGATTCTCTGGACGTTTCCTCCTTCGGTCGGGCTGATCTGGACGGTGGTCATCGGCTGAACCTGGCCGCTGACGCGGATATAGTCATTGAACTCGCCTTTCTTGGCGGTTCCTGTGATGAGGGAGCTGCCGTCAACGCGCACAGCAGAGCCGTTCCCGGTGATAATCAATATGACAAGGACTATTGCCAATGCTGCTCCGGCCCAATACTTAATGGCCTTTTTCGTGAATGCCGCAGCCAGTCCTGTTTTCTTTTCTATTATCTTATCCATGATGAAAGTGTTTACTGTTCCAAATATGATACTCCGTTATAGTACTCGACGACCCTGCGCTTGAGCTGGTACTGCAGCTCGGCATTGAGCCGTTCCGCCTTGGCCTTCAAGTAGTTGGACGAAGCGGTATTGTATTCTATCGAGGATATGAGTCCCTGTTCGAATTTGCGGGCGTTGAGTTTGAATGCCTCGTCATACACGTCGGCGCGTCTTTCTGCCTGAAGCAGAGCCGACTCCGCCCCGTCCCTGTCCTGAATTGCCCTGCGTACTTCAGATTCGACATCGCGGAGGGAATTGTCATATTCGAGGCTTGCCCGCTGATATGCATTGCGTTTTTTGGCCAATGCCGTGTGCTTCTGAAGTCTGTCGTATATAGGTATGTTCAATGACAACTGCACATACTCGCCTCCGTTGTTCTTGAACTGATCCCAATAAGGAGTTGCTTTGTAGCCGGTCTGCCCCGGGTAGGTGTAGTAACTGGTGGACCACCCGCCGTAGAGTCCGAGTGTCGGAAGGAATTGCCATTTCGCGGTATTCAGACTGCGGAGGGCATTGTCCATCGACCCCTTGGCGATCAGTACGGAAGGCATTGACCTGACTGCATTTGCTATGATGTCATCAGCGGCAGGACTGTTCGCGCCGGTCTGAATCGACGAGAGCTCCGGATCTATCGTAAGTTTCTCATCTACTGGCCAATACATTACATCTTCAAGTGTAATCATGGCATTGTCCCGATTGTTTGTCGCGGTGGTGAGTTCGTATTCTCTGTCGGCGAGGTCGGCTTTCATCTGGACCACGTCGGCATAGCCCTTCGAGCCGAGTTCTTCCTGACGCTCAGCCAGCCTCACAGCGTTTCTGGCGTTTTCCACCTGTTCTGTAAGGATTTCGGCCAATTTGGTGTAGTAAATGACATTGAAATAGGCCTCGATGGTGGCGAGGCAGACCTTGTCACGTTCCTGCTGTTCCTTGGAAATGCCCATTGACATGGATGTGCGGGCGATTTTCAGGTTGTTGATGGCGGAGAATCCGTTGAATATGGTGAAGCCTGCCGACACGGAAAAGCCCTGGTTGAAGGACGTCGTGGTGAGATACGTATTGGTCTCAGGGTCGATGGAACGGCCCCATCTGTAGTAGCCGTAGGAGTTTCCTTCCGCTGATGGCGTAAATGCTTCCAATATCGCATCACGTCTGTCGAGTCTGGCGTCATCGTTCTTGGACTGCTGGATTCGCACCTGCGTGGAGTTGCTTACCGCATACTCCATGCATTCGCGCAGGGTCAATGCCTTGGCTTGTGCTTGCTGGGCGGGGCTGTCCGCGCTGGCAGTGTCCGCGCTGGCAGTGTCCGTGCTGGCAGTGTCCGTGCTGGTAGTGTCCGTGCTGGTAGTTAGGCCTTGCGTGCTTTCCGTGAGCAGGGTCGTCCGCGTGGCAGTATCCGTGATGGTAGTGCGGCCTTGAGTGTTTTCCAGGAGCGGGGTCGTCTGCGTGGCAGCGTCCTTACTGGTAGTTAGGCCTTCGGGGGTAATTCCCTGGGCGAGGACCTGCCCGGAGGCAGTGGTCGCTGCAGAAATCAACGTCAAGACTATAATTGGTATTATCGGCTTCATAATTCGTTGCTGTTTTCCTTGATTCGTACTCATTGCAGTTTGCAAACAGCTCTGCATTGTCGTTTACGCTGATGTATTCATTACTTATGGCACATGAAACACACATCATCGTTTAGACATGAACGAGCACGCCACGTGCCACATCAGGCAACAGATTATCCATCAGCCGATTACATTCGGACGTCATTTATCTTCTTGTAAAGAAACTTTACAAATCTGTAATGAAATTTTACAGTCCTATACATATCTTACTTGTCTGCCATGACACTGGGTCGTTCTCGAACAACCTGCATGTCGGTTTTCTGGGCATAGTGCTGAGTATCAGGAACATACACTAACAGCTGAAAGCCAGGTTACCCACTTTTTCTGGTAACCTGGCTTTCGCCATATTCGCTAACTTATTAGTAACCAACATTTTTACCTTACAACCCAAAGTCAGGTTGTTCGGATTTCGGATTAGAGGAGACGCTTACGTGCCCTGCAGAGGAATGTTGGGATGCGTGAAATACCAAATTATTTCACTTCTTCTTTTAATTTAGCCACC
>UMEF01003584.1_pt1 | contig 15892 bp, 9 predicted proteins | sample 1964671 | NCBI WGS metagenome assembly UMEF01 (sample SAMEA4836012, study PRJEB28245) | human gut metagenome | biome: gut microbiome; material: fecal sample | place: Denmark | collected 2008 | reverse complement strand
CGTCAGTTGGTGTTGAGTCAACTGCGACTAACTGAGTAGTTCCATTGTATATATTAATTTGAGTATTGTTACTAGTTTCTTCTACAACTACTTTATTTACTGTTGCAGTGAATATATTACTGTATATAGTAGTACTTGTAGCTGGTCTATTAACTTTTGTTGTAAACGAATTACTATATATTTCACTCATAAGCAATCACCTCCTAGCTTGTTTTAGTTAAATTACAATATGTTAAATATTTACCTGGGTCGTAACAACCATATCTTATCTTAGTCGTCGGTGCAGTGAACGTGTTTTTGTAGTTATTATTACCATTACTTGTAAATAATTCACTAACATAATTATCACTATCATCAAAAGCATAGCCCCATACCCATGTACCATCCATTTGTAATGTATAAGTCGCACCTTGTTCAACTGTTACAGGGTCAACTGTTGCCCAACATGCAGCGTCATCCTTAATAAGATGTGTAGTTTGATCTATACCTTTACCGTAAGTCATGTTACCTATAGTTCCTGGTTCTGGCTCTGGTGTAGATGCGCTTTGTAAAGTAACAGTAAATATATTACTTGTCTTAGTAGTACCTTTGGCTGTTGTAACTCTTATAGCCATTTGATAAGTTCCAGCACTACCTCCATTATCATGTTTAAATCGATATTTTGTGCCACTGGATTCCACGTCTGTTGTTTTATCATAGAATGTATTTCCTCCGTCCCATGATACTTCATGTTTCGCTACTGCTATATTGGTGCTATATTCAATATAAAATTCGGTTTGTTCAGTTTGTGTTATGTTTCCTATATTACTTATAGTTAATGTTTCAGTAGTACTTCCGCCACCTGGAAGGGCTACTTCGGTATTAGTCATACATGCTTTAAAGAAAGCAAACATTCTATCTGAACCAAGTTTATTAGGATGCAGACCGTCTGTTGAATATTGACTGGAGTAAGTTGTTCCATCTTCGTTAGCAGATGTTGCTTTATCAAATCGTGGAGACTTCCAGTTTTGCTGTAATATCCAGGCATTCGCTTTCTTTACTCTGTCTCCCGTATCTGTTTGACATAAAGTTAAACAACATATGACTGGGTCAACACCAAAAGTATCTTTTATATAAGGAACGACTTTTTCTTTCATATCTGTTTTCCAACCTTCTAACCATTCATCCGATCCTCTAACATCATTAGCTCCTATTAAAACAATAACATTTTCTTGGGGTTTAATTCCTAATTCATGGATAGCCTTCATTCTTAGCATCATATCATTTGTAGTAGACCAACCTCTACCACATATTAAACAATTACCATTATAATATTTGTCCCTTACTTGAGATGACCACTTATCATAAGTTCCTGTTCCTCCTCCTAGGTTAGTACCTTCTGTGATACTATCTCCAAATATAATTGCTTTAGGATTCGGATTACATAATAAATTATATGTGAACGAATGCACCTTAATACTTCCACTAACACAACAAACACCGGGAAGTCCCCATCCTTTACCACAGTATTGGTCGTTTGAGTCCTTACCGTCATTAGTATAAGTAACTAGAGCTGTATTCTTGCTATTAGTAGTATCTGTAATGGTGAAAGTATAAATCCATCCATGCTTTTGACCTTTTATTTTGTATTTCTTACCAGTTTCTATAGTAAAAGGTGTCTGTGCTCTTACAGTAGTAGGTATTTTGAAATATCCTGTGTAATGGTCATACAGTCTTATATAGCCACTATCGAATAACATCAAAGCACCCTTTTGTGCACTGGAAGTTGGTACTCCGTTTATTATTGGTTCTGTCAAGAAACCAAAAACTGAAGATTTATCGAGAACTTCTACTTCAGCCTCCATTCTCCATAAGTCACAACTCATATATTTATCTATTACAGAATAACTACCAGTTCCCATAGTCATCCCGCCAGCTGTATAAGTACATTTTTCATTTCTCATAAGAGGGCTTGTATTATCCCCAAAATCAGTTGTTACTATGAAACTATTTGAAGGGCTCTCTACTTCCCAACTATTATCAGGAGCTTCCCCTCCACCACTACTAGTTTCAGTATACACACATTTTAGTTTGCAGTTATTGTATGTCCCATTATCCCAGTTACTAATATTAAAAACGGCACTAGAGTTGGTAAATGAAGTAGCACTTATATAAGTACTACCTCCATCTTTACTTAGTAAAATGTCGGAAATATTAGTGGCATCTGTTGTAAAATTTACAGTCAACGTATCCCCTGTTGTACTAGGATTACTTGACACAGTTATTGTTGCCATATAAACACCTCCATTAATCGCAAGTAGTTACTATACACTCTTTACTAAGTATTATAGTATACCCGTCTTGATTTTGAATCGATTCCTTAACTTCATTTAATCCTTCTTTTGTTGCATATGTGCTGCTTACTGTCATTTTGAACCCGTCTAAAGATTGCTCTAATTTTGATTGTTTGCTAGTTACATCTTTTATTTGTTCGGCCACCTGTTCCAATGTTGGGGTTGTATAAGTAGTTTGTGTAGGGTTCTGCCATACTAATTTATATCTTAACCATAAGTATTTATCTTGTGTTACAGATGGCATACTTTCAACCCAACTGCCGCCAGTTTGTGTAGTGTTACTAGTAGATAAATACCATTGTGGCACTGAGTTAACTAACGATTGTCCCTTATCACCTTGTACACCTTGGTCACCTTGGTCACCTTTAAATTTACTCCATGTGTAGTCCGTTTTATTAGTACTTTCAGTAGCTGTTGTTTTGTTAATAGCAATACCTATATATTTTGTTGTATCCTTTGGTACATCGTATAGTCCTGTGCCGTCTGCATTATCACTATATTTAATCCATGTGTAATAAGTTTTACCATCTTTACCATTCTCACCTTTTACACCAGCATCACCTTTATCACCTTTGATTAAACTCCATGTATAATCAGTAGGAGTATTGCTCTCAGTAGCAGTTGTTTTATTATAAGCGAAACCTATATAAGTTTTACCTGTAGGGTCATTGCTAATGCCAGTCCCTTTAATATCATTTGCATATTTTATCCATGTATAATAAGTCTTACCGTCTTGACCTGGTGTTCCCGGAACACCTTGTAATCCTTGATCTCCTTTATCCCCTTTATCTCCTTTATCGCCCTTAAACTTACTCCATATATAGTCAGCTTTGTTGGCGCTTTCAGTAGATGTTGTTTTATTTGGAGCGATCCCAATATACATTGTACTGGCTTTTGGTGTATCATATAATCCTGTACCATCTGAATTATCGCTGTATTTTATCCAAGTGTAATGAGTAGTACCATCTTTACCTTTATCACCTTGTACACCTTGGTCACCTTTATCTCCCTTAATTAAACTCCATGCATAATCTGAAGGAGCATTACTTTCGGTTTGTGTTTCTTTGTTATATGCAAAACCTATATATGTTTTTCCTGTTGGGTCATTGCTAATACCGTCACCAGCTATAGAGTCAGCGTATTTAATCCATGTGTAATAAGTTTTACCGTCTGTTCCTGGTGCTCCTGGCACCCCTTGTAGACCTTGGTCCCCCTTATCGCCTTTCACACCTTGCTCACCTTTTATTTTACTCCATGTGTATGCAGCAAATATTTCCTTGTCTTTATCGCTTGTATCAGTATAAATTCCTATATATGCGCCAGGAGTTTCACCCTTATTTGCTGTAAAAGTTTTACCGTCATCGCTATATTTAATGTGTAGGTAATAAGTTTGCCCATTTACACCATTAGTTCCAGGTATACCTTGTTCCCCTTGCATACCTTCAAATCTACTCCATTTATAAGCTTTATAATCAGTACTATCATTTGGGTTATAATCAACATATGTACCTATATAAGTGCTTGGAGTTTCGGTCATTGGATTACCATTTGCATTGGCACTATATTTTATATGGAAATATGTTGTTTTACCATCTTTACCATCTTTACCAGGTGTACCTGGGATACCTTGTTCACCTCGTTCACCTTGTAAACCTTGTACGCCTTGTTCTCCTTGGATACCTTGTAAACCTTGGTCACCTTTGTCACCTTTGTCACCCTTAACCCCTTGTTCACCTTTAGCTCCTTGAATACATACTGGGGTAGAGTATGTTATGCTACCATCACCGTGTGTGTATTTTATTCTTTGCCATATATATTTTCCATTTTCCCATTTAGGAGTAGTGTCTTCTATCCAGTCACCACCAGTTTGAGTAGTATTGCTTGTAGATACATAGTATTGAGTTGTAGTCTTTGTTAATGTTCCTTTGTAATTAGTTTCCAATTTGCCTATTGTAACGCTATGCTCATTAACAGTATCTTTGGTTTTATTATATTCATCTTTTAGTTGTGTGACCGTTCCATCTTGTTTTGTAATAGTTGTATTGTCGATTAAAGTGCTAATTTGTCCTTGAGCTATACCAATATTAGTTGTATTAGTAGTTACTTGTTCAATAACTCCACTTAAATCTCCATCAATAGTTATATCTTTTATTGTGTCAACAGTCTTTTTAAGTTGGTTGAATGATACATCTAATGTTTGCTCGGTATCATCAAATTTTATATGACTGGCTTTAATCGTGCTAGTGTTATTATTAATGTTACTGATAACACTGCTTATATCAAGCTTACTTCCATTTATGTTGGCATTATCAGCTACTTTACTATCAACGATTAACCCATCTTTAATAGCATCACTTGATTGAATACCATTTTGATTAATAAGCTGACCTTTACCAGTTGCATCATAAAGAGCAAATGTAAAATTTCCAGTAGCGTCTTTCCCTATTTGTATACGTACTTTACCGTCTTTGTCTTTGAACTGTTGTAGATTGCCTTGCAACAGCATAGAGCCGTCATCGCTCTGAATACTAACGTTGTTTGTATTAATTATACCAGTATTAATTTTACTTGCACTTACGGTATCTATCATGGCATCTTTTATTAATGCATTTTCAATCGTTGTATTCGCTGCTGTTAAATGAAGTGATTGAATGTTTTCGGATGTTAAATGACCATTAACTAATGTGTTTATATCAGCATATTTTGTTTCTAACACATCTATTCTTGCTTTATCTGCTTTTAAACTTTTAATATCAGCGTTTATAACATCTAAATCTTTTATGTTTGCTTTATTTGCTACTAATTTTTCTATCTCGGCATCTTTAGCTTTTAAATTTGTTATATTAGCATTTGTTGCGTTTAAGTCTTCTATTGTAGCTTTTTTAGCTACTAAGTTTTCTATCTCGGCATCTTTAGCTTTTAAATTTTTTATAGTAGCGTTAATTGCTTCTAAGTCTTTTATATTTGCTTTATCAGCTATAAGCTTATCAACTTGTAGCATATCTTCTTCTAATTTATTAACTTTAATTGAACTGGCTGAAGGAGAAGTAATATTACCAGTAACTGTAGCAGTATGATCTTTTATCATTACAGTCACTCTTTCTCCAGCTTGTAAATCAGCAGTAGTAGTTATAGGGGTTAATAAATCAGAACCATCTATTTTGACGTACATCTTAGATTCATATTCTACTGTCGTACCATAAACTATTGATTCTTTTTTCTCTACAGTTTGGTCTCTCGTTATTTTTACAAATTGAGATATCAAATCATTAGGCAGACTCATTTAAATCACCCCCATAATTTATTTGTGTATACTGCTTTTTCTGTGACCGGACATCCCGGTTTGCATTCTATAGATTGACTAATGACTTTAGCTTTTATGTTTTTTAATCCTGCTCTTTCGTAATTTATTCTAACGCAATCGCCTAATCTTACTGGACAATAACCATGAGTATAGGATATCGTATACTCTAATGTCGATAAATCTCTAAGAAGTTGTTCCGCATATTCATCTATTTGGTTTTTAGTAGGGTCACCTAATAAATTAGGATTCGTTTCTCTATGTATTATTTCTCTACCTCTATTCTGTATTGATATTGGACTATTTTCGTCATTATTTTCAACTCTTGCTGTATAAATATCTTTACCATTTGAATATATCACTTCGACAACATTTGGTATTCCATATAAATCCCTGTCTATATCTAAATCAGGGTATAATATAGAACTATTGCTATCATCATAAGTCCATACTGGTTGTAGAGATGCTGTATCTTGTACCGGCATAAATATAATACGACCCATTTCATCCAATCCAAATGTGTATTTAGCATTTGCTATTAAATCAGATAAGAAAGTAATCCATGTGTCATCAGTATTTGATACAAAATCGTTAAATAAATTCTTTTCATTTTCAGTTTTTACAACAGGTGCTCTTGCTTGTTCTCGAACAAGTGTATAAGCATTGTTCATTATATTATTGCCCTCTAGTATAGAATATCCAAGAGGAGGCATGCCTTCTTTAAGTTCTAATAGAGGAGTGTAAGCATCCAAAGATATAGTTTGAATCTTACCATCAAACTTATACGAAGGTGTTTGCACTAAAAATGTACCTAAAGGATGCTTTTCTCTAACTCCATTTTGAATTGTTATTAGATAAATTCTTATATAGCATTCGCCTAAAGATTCTGCAACGTCTATAGTCGCAGAACCCAAGGTTTCAGCACTAGAATCTCTCTTTATAGTACTCTGTATAACATTATCTATTTTTTTAATGTCTTTCCAAGTCCCAGGATCAACTATATAATATTCAAATGTCTGTTGCATAGTAGATGACCAATCAGCCATATTATGCACCTCCATCTACTCTTGTTATATCAAGTGTAACTGGTATTACCAAATTACAATGTTCTTGACTAAATGACACTTTTATATAAGCCCAATATCCACTTCCTGAAGGTTCTCTCACATATACGTCGTCCATCCATACAGCAAGTCTTCTTAATGCATATAAAGTGTCTTTATCTTCTTTAGCTACATCGACTTTCCATGAAGAAGTAGAACCTAATTGAGTTCCATAATAACTAACAGGTCTTTTTCTTCCTATATATTCAACTAATGTTACATCCGATTCATTTGAATCTGATACATCTATGTTATATGGTAATTTCAGCATTGAACCAGCCCATGCAGGTTGTTCCATTTCATCTTCATTTGTAGTATCAAATTCTGTCCACGCTTCATCCCATTGTATAATAACAGCTGTTTCTCCAACAATAACTCCAGGAATATCAGTATAACTTACTGCGCCTGTTGTATCGGATATAGCGACTATTCTATATCTTGCAAGGTCTAATGCAGGATGAGGGTCTGTTACAAATGTATTGCTTGCATTTAATATACCTGTTCCGATTTCAACGAATGAACCATCAAATTCTCTTCTATATACTGATAGAGTTATTCCGTCTACTAATTCGCTGACTTCTGATTCAACTTCACAGAAATATACACCTGTTCCTGATGATAGAGTACCATAATAAACTACGTCACCATTCTCTGTAAATGCCTCGTCAACTGAAGTTCCTTCTATAGTTTCTGTTATTATTTCGCTAGTTTGCACATATGCTCCTGTGGTAGTACTCAATTCGACTTTATAATATACCATTGGATAATAATCACAATATGGATGTATATAAGCGCAAAGGGTTTCTTCATCTATGGATATTTCTGCATTAGGTGTGTATTGTTCATCTGTCCATGCTACTTCGAATTCAGCAGATTCTTCAACAGTTAAACCTGAATTCATGGATGCTACAACTGTAACTTTATATGTTACGCCATTTTCTAAATCAACACTATGTGCTGAAATTTCCAAGGCTAAATTTTCTGAAATATCATAAAATTGAGAGTAAACATCATCACCAGCACTAATCATTTTGACGTTTCCTATCTCATCAACGGTACTATAAGTTTCTGTTGAAGTAATAGTCACGTGATAACCTATAGGAGTTTGTGTTGCAGGACCTGTTACGCCATTTATATAGAATGGAAAGCTTTCAAGAACGGCTAACGATGTTCCTGCCTTATCAGTTATGCTCAAACTTAATGTTGGTGGAGCATATATATCAATTACCCTTTGTGTTGACCAATCACCGTATACTCCTGTTATGCCTGCAGTTCTTACTTTCCATTTTATTGTCGTTCCTTCAGTATAAGTAAATGTGCTTAAAACATATTGGCTAGTTTTATCTTTTTCAGATTCTTCTGTTGTGTTAGTTATTGTGTGTGTTTCTTTATTATCACCGATAATTAATTCTAATTCTGCTGTAGTTTGACTAGAACCATCTTCTGAATTATGTACCCAATATAATATAACTTTTTCTCCAACAATAGCCGTAGTGGTTGAAGCCCAAGTTGTCGGAGCGGCTGGAGCTTTACCTATTGTTATAGATACTATTTCAGACCAGCCGGATTCTCCTTGCTCATTTATTGCTCTAACTCTAAAGAAATATTCTTGACCAGATTCAAGTCCTGTAATCTCAGCATAAGATTTAGATGTTACAGTTAATGTTTTAACTTCACTAGAACTATCGAAATACATTTTTTTAGTAGTATATTCAACTTCGCACTTTGTAGCATTGGTTACTTCTTTCCATTTAAGTTGAACTGACGTTTCTGATAAAGCTTTAATGTACTCGATACTAGCTGGCGCAGAAGGTATTGTTTTAGCTCCATCTGAATAGTCAGAATATCCACTATAAGATTTATTACGTTTACTTCTAGCACGAACTGTATACGAATGCCCCGCTTCTATATCACATGAAAATGATGCAGCCCATTTATCTATTTTTACTACTCCATTTTTATAAGTTTTTGAATTGTCTTTAACTACTTGAAATTCTATTTCTGTAGCATTTATGTCATCAAGATTTGTCAACGATGCAGTTAATTTATACTTTTCTATTTTTACAGTTGGAATAGGAGGCATTTTCGGAGGATTGTTGTCAAAGTCATAGGTTTTCCAATCCGTATAGTCAGCAGTCCAATAACTAACTTCTTTTTTATTAACCTTATGTTTCTTAGATATAGCCTTCACTTTAAATCTAACTTTTTCAGCATTGCTTGGTGCATTATAAGTACTTTGTTCTGCAGTAATTTCTTTTTCTTCGCCAATAAACCATACACCATCTCCAGTATGATAGTTCCATATAACTTTGTATTTATCTGTATTAGATCTTGACCACTCCCAAGTAGCAAATACTGTACTATCAGTATCTGACTGTAAACCAAAATGAATAATTTTTGGACAATTAGATTTTTTAGTTGATGGTTTCTTATCTGGTGTACTATGTGAAGTCGTTGTTTTTCCTGATATAATTAGTTTTTGTCCAACATATATAAGATAGTTTCCATATCTATTTTTCTTTAAATGATTAAGTTTTACCAATTGAGATAAAGATATACCGTATTTTTTACATATAGGACTTGGTAAATCCCCTTTTTTAACTATGTGATACTTAGTTGCCATTACTTATATCCTCCTTTCCATTTTAGCTGCTCTAACAAGAGTTTCAACAGCATTAGTAATATTGCTTCCATCGTCGTATGTGATACCATTTATTTGGTAAGTAGTATTGCTTGTGTTTCCTAATCCATTTTTTAAGTCTTTTATAGCTGATACTATTTCCTCATTACTAACTCCATTTTGAACTGAACCGATAGATTTTGAGATTCCACCAGATACACCAGCTATAGACATAGTTCTGTTTGATAATAAATTATTTAATCTACTAGCCCCATTTTCAACATTTGTCAAATCCAACACTGGAGATATAACAGGGTTTACATCCATATCAGAATTAAGAACTTTACTTGCCACATTTAATGCTTTATTAGTAGAATTTATGACTGATTGTGCTAATCCTTCAGCTGGTTTGTTTGCAACACTAGCATATTTAGTCAACCCTTTTGCTAAACCTAAAACTGTATATCTACCTATTTCCATAAATACTCTAGAAGGTGAATGTATCTTTAATATCTCCTTAGCTTTATTTACAACACCACGTATTCCACTTGATATTGCATTCTTCGCAGCAGTAATACCAGATTTAATACCTGATGCTAAACCGTTTATCAAATTTTTACCAGCACTTACTAATGCATTAGCTGCGTTACTAGCGGCACTCTTAGCTGCATTTATAACACTTCTTATAGCACTTCCAACTGCACTGATCTTATCTTTTATTCCTTTTATAAGTCCAGTTATTAATTGTCTACCTTTATCAACTAAAGCAGTAGCGGCTCCACTAAGAGCATTTTTACATCTATTAAGCGCTTCTTTAGCTGCACTAGCAACCGCACTAAGCTTATCTTTGATTCCTTTAATAAAACCTGTAATTAATTGTCTACCTTTATCAACTAAAGCAGTAGCTGCTCCAACAAGAGCATTTTTACATCTAGTAAGTACTTCTTTAACTGCACTTCCGGCTTGACCAACCTTACCTTTGATTCCTTTTATAAGTCCACCGATAAGTTTTCCACCAGCTTGTGCCAATCCTCCAACTGCGCTGCCTGCTAAGGATACAGCGGCTTTAACCACTGCTTGAATTAAATTACTTACAGCTTGACCAAGTCTATCGGAATTTTCGTTTAATCCTTTAGCGACACCATCTATAAATTTTATAGCCAAGTTAATACCAGCGTTTATTATTTCTCCTATATGTTCGGCTATACCATTTATAAAATTCACTACAATCTCTGCTCCAACTGTTACTAATTTTTCTATATTATCTGCTATTCCTTGCATTAAATTCAATATTAAGTTTACTCCAACTTCTATAAGCTTAGGAGCTGCCTGACCTATTGCTGTGGCCAATGCTACTACAAGTTGAGTCGCTGTGGTGATTATTTGTGGTATACAATTAGATAATGCTTGTAATAAACCTGTTACAAGTTGTGTTACGGCAGTCAATATTTGAGGTAGTCCATTAGCAAACCCAGTTATAAGATTTGTCACTGCTTCAGCTAACTTAGTTCCTAACGTTGGCAATAAACCTATAAGCTGATTTATAAATCCAACTATTGCATATCCACTACCTGCAACGACTGTTCCAACTAATGTTAAACCAGTACCAAATGCTAATAAACCAGCGCCTATTAGAGCACAAGATACGCTTAATAAAGCTATAGCACCTGATAATGCTATTAATGTAGGAACTAGTGGAGTTAATAGAAGTCCTGCCACACCAATAACAGTAAATCCTCCTGCTAATGCTAATAATCCAGTTCCAACTTGTTGTAAACTAAGCGAACTTAATGCCATTAATTGCGGAGTTAACAATGCTAATGCTCCAGCCATAATAACCATAGCTGTTGCGCCTAATATACAACCAGACATTGCATACATTGCCACACCTAATATAGTTAATGAACCAGCTAAAGCAACAAGTCCAACAGCTAATGATTCCCAAGACATACTAGCGAAAGATTGTAAAGCAGCGCTTAATACTAATAATGAGGCAGACATTAAACCAACACCAACCGCCACTAATGATAATTTTCCTCCTGATATCAATGCTGTCGCTGTTCCTAATACGACTAATGCTCCAGCCATACCAAGTAAGCCTTTAGCTAAATTTTCCCAAGATATAGAACCCATGCCCTTAACTGCAGGAACCATAAGATTTAATGCGACTGCCAATGCAGTTAATCCGATAGCTGTAGTTATAATTCCTCCTGATGTAGTTCCAAAACGTGAGAATACTGATAAACCTGTTAATATAACACCAATACCAGCTAAGCCTTGTACTAATGCGCTTAAGTCCATGTTACCAAACTGGCTTACTGCTGATGCTAATACATTTAATGCAGCGGCTAATACTAATATTCCTGCGGCATTACCTAATCCCATTTTGACGCCATTCATTAATTTTGAGAAAGCTGCCATTTCTGTTAATACTGCTCCTATACCGACAAGACCTTGAATTAAGTTATCTGTGTCCATATTACCAAGTGATTTGATTGATGAAGCAAATATCGCAATCGCGGCCCCAAATACTATCATAGATGTAGCAGTTTTAATCAAACCTTTACCTGAACCTTCCATAAGTTTCGCAGCAGCAGACATTGTAACCATTAAACCAGCGATACTAACTAAGCCTTTAACTATTTCTCCCCAATTAAGACTGGATAAAGATTTCATCGATGCTGATAGCAATAATATAGCTATAGACATTCCAACCATGGCAGTTGCTAATCCAGTCATTTTTCCAAAGCCTTTAGTTAGTTCTATTTTTTCTAAGAGTACCATTGCACCTATTAATTCTGCAAATAATGCTGTTATACCAGTTAAAGCAGTATCTAATCCTGCGTTATCAATTGTCGATAGAGTAGCTAATGAAAATGCTAATATACCAACTGCGGCTGCAATTTTTAATAGAGTTCCAGCTTTTATGTTTTGTGACCATGCTGTTAATGAATCTCCTACAGAATCTAATATATCCGATACTGAATCTCCAACTTTTTTTATCGAATCAAAGAAACTTGTTGATTGTTCAACTGTAGATTTCAATGTGTCTAAACTACCTTTTATAGTTTTAAATATTCCACCTGTTATTAAAGTAGTAAGAGCTCCGAATATTGCTCCAAAATCTATTGTACCTAATGCTTTACCTACACCTTCAAGTATTGGCGCTATTCCATTTCCTATTCCTTGTAATGCACTACCTAAAGTACTAAATACTTTGCTAAAATCTAACTTACTTAAATAGTCAAAGAATGACATAATGCCTTTTCCTGCTCCACTAATAACAGAACCTATAGCATTAAGCCCACTTGAAATACCATCTGAAATTTTACCAAAGAAATTACTCTTATTAGCGGCATCGTTTATACTCGAAGCGAATTTACCTATACCAGAAGTAACTGTTAATAGTACTTTACCAATAGTGCCAAACACGTTTGTCAATGGTGAAAAAGCTTTAAATAAAGTAGTTACTGCATTTTTTCCTAAATTAAGAACCGAGAATACACCTTTAAATGTGTTTTTAATTTTACCAGCTGTAGAATCACTCATTTTGAATTTTTCAGTAAGGTTCTTAAATCCTTCTGAGATTTGAACTAGTTTTTCTCCAGTCATAGGTGGAAATACATCTCTAAAACCATCTTTAATTGCTCCAAGACCTTTACCTACTCCTTGCACTACGTTTGTTATCCCTTTTATGACATCATCTCTACCGCCATTCTCATTCCAAAATTTAAGCATTGCATTTCTTGCATCTGTGGATGGTTTAATTATATTGTTAAAACCATCGCTAACAGATGTTAAAAGTTTAGTCGCCTGATCTTTATCACCTATAATATATTCCCATGATTGAGCCCATCCTGAACCGACAGATTCTTTCATTGTATCAAATAATTGTGAAACAGTTTTAACTTCTGTAGCAGCTTTAGTAGCATTTTCTGCTAATTGAGTTATTGCTTTCGCTTGTGCGTCAGTATAACCTTGAGCTTTCAATTCAGCTTCTGTATATGCTCCTGAAATCTGTTTCAATGTTTCGGTTAATACATCACCTGTCAACCATTTACCTTCAGTTAAACTATCCCTAAAACTTCCATATTTTTTTATAGCTTCATCGGCGCCTGTTCCCATTACTTCAGATGTTCTTATTAATGCATCTTGGAATAGTTTACCACCCATACCAGCGTTTACAACTGAGTTCCAGTCTTGTAATGACACTTTACCTGTAGCTAAAGCTTGTGATAATTGATACATCGCAGTTGACGCTTGTGCTGATGATGAACCAGATGCAGCTGCCAAGTTGGCTATACCTTTTATCGCCGCTGTAGAAGTATCTAAGTCGACACCTGCTGCTGTAAATGTACCTATATTTTTTGTCATTTCGGCAAAGTTATATATAGTTTTATCAGCATAATCGTTTAACTCATTTAAAGTTTTTGTTACATCTTTTAAAGTAGTACCCTGATGCGCTGTATTTGTCAATATAGTCTGTATAGAGTTCATCTTGGTTTCATACTCATTAAAACCATCTTTTATAGGTTCTATAGTCAATGCGCTTACAAGGTTTTTACCAGCATTCACTGCACTATTTGTAATATTAGCTAACACTGTTGCACCTACAACGCCAAGAGATGAGAATTTAGCTTTAACAGTTTCTACACTTTGACCTAAACCGTTTAAATTAACTTTACTTGCAGCTCTACTAATGTTGTCTAATCCTTTACTACCTTCATTCATTTTGAGCTTTTCGTTTAAATTTTTAAGACTATTTAGAGTGGTTCTTACTCCGCTCTCAAATCCTTGATTATTAAACTCCATTTGGACAATTCTTTTATCAATTGAACTCATGCATTAACAACCTCCTTCCATGCTTCTTCGGCTATCCTATCAAATATAGGTCTCATGGCCGGATTTATATAGTCTCTTCCTGCTACATAACCACCGGTACCGGTACCATGACCGTATTGGAGTATTACCGCAATATTAACACCTTTATTGGTATGACTATTAGACCAATAAATAGTGTGAGTATCGCCGTTTGATTCTATTTCATAACCCCATGAATTTGCTGTTGTTCCAGTATCAGTTGGAGTAGCGCTAGATAACGCTGATACACCTTCTTGCCCATAACGTTCAAGTATTTGCCTAATCTGAAAACTTTTCATCTTTTCCAAAAATTTAAATGTTTTATTGAAATCACCTTTACTAGTGATTCTTATTTTCATTGTTCAATCTCACCGCCTTTATTTATTAAGACGTTGAATCTCATGCATAACATCGTTATAGTTATATCCCGCTTCTTCTAGTAACATTTTACAAATTTCATCTTCTCCCCATTTACCTTCTACAACCTCTTCTGCTACTTCATGTATTGATAAATTCATTCTTTTTCTAAGCATGGTATTAACTCTCTCGTCAACTATGTGTTTGTCGTATCCAGCTGTACTTAATTCTTTGCTACATAACTTACTCTTTTTACCAATTACAATTTCTTTTGCAATACGTTTATTATTGTTTTTATGACGATTATTAGCAACTCGATCGAATGAATTCATGGCGTTCACCTATCCTTTAGTTTTTAAATTTTTCTTTCTCGCTTCGTTTAATGCTCTATTTCGTTGTAGTATCTCATTTCGTCCCATCTTTTTAGGAGGGGAATTTTTAATATTGCATACTTTAACAAGAGTTAATAATCTATTAATATGCCATTTTTGGCATTCAAATGGAATATTAAAAGCAACCATCCAATAATATATTATTTCAGAGGTTATAATTTCCCTATTAGGGGTTTGATTTGTATCACTAAAGGTCGTAGCAGTCATTGGGTTTTCTATATATTCATTTATATCTTTTAAGTTATTTTCAGTTAAGCGGGTATAAACATCTGCGTCAACATTTTGGGTTATTGTCATACAACGAACATAATCTATTACTTCTTCAAGTGTTTTATCTTTTCCATCTAAAAATGGTTTATGCCATTTGGCTTCCCATTTTGAAATGGAGACTAGAGAATGTTCTAGTTGTAAGGACTGTTCCTTGAATAATATAAATTCATTACTAACTTCATCGTAGTATTCCATTGCAGGTACAGTTATTTTTAACATCTCCAGTCACCTTAACCTTTCTATTTCATGCTAGTAGGTAATATACCATTTATGAATTCTGTAGCAGCTTTATCATCAAGTGCTAATTCCATAAATATTTCGCTGTATGCTTCTGTCTGAGAAAACGCATCTGATAATTCCTTACTCTTGATGAATCTTCTTCCATCTGGTGATTTTTCCCCATACGCTTTTAGTACTATTTGTTTAAAAGTACGTATTATTTCTTTATTATCTTTTGAGTTAACGATGTTTTCTAGCATTTGAGCTAGCCCTCCGTCTACAGATAATTCCATTTCAGTTACCTCAGCTTTAGATAGGTTGAAATAGAAATCTTCAGTTCTTTCAACGCCATTATAATCAGTATAAGTTACAGTTTTCTTTAACATATTCAAATCTCTCCTTAATCAAAAATTAAAATATAAGAGCCCCCGTAAAAA
>UMEF01024820.1_pt1 | contig 16127 bp, 10 predicted proteins | sample 1964671 | NCBI WGS metagenome assembly UMEF01 (sample SAMEA4836012, study PRJEB28245) | human gut metagenome | biome: gut microbiome; material: fecal sample | place: Denmark | collected 2008 | reverse complement strand
CAAGGGAGTTGATGAAATTGGCATCCTTTACAGATGTAAGCAGCTCGGCATTGACCTCCTGGACATTGTAACTCAGGGCCTTCTGGTCGCGGCGTATGCCAAGGGCGGTGACCACTGTGCCTTCCAAGGCTACACTTTCTTCTTGGAGCACGATACTGAATACGGTACGTGTGCCGACAGTGATGCTTTTGGTTTCGTATCCCAGACAGTTGATGTCAAGGACACCGTCATTACCGACCACAGTCAGGGAGAACTTTCCGTCAAGATCGGTCATCGTGCCGTTGGACGTGCCGTGCTCCATGACTGTCGCTCCAGGAACAGGTAGCCCGGATGCATCAAGCACGGTTCCGCTCAACGCCGTTTTCTTGATTTTTGAGATGTAGATTTGGGTTCCGTCAATCTTGTATCGGACGCCAAACGGTGTGAAAAGTGTTTTGCAGGTGTTTTCTATTGTCTCATTTTTCACGGAAACGCTTACTGTCAGTGACAAGTCCACTCCTTGATTGAAAAACAGGTAACTTGATTGTTCTTCAATTTCAGCCAATGCTTTCTTTAGAGCGATATTTTTAAGTTCCAGCGTTATTCTTGCAGTGTTCTGCGCTCTTGCTTCAAGATTGACAGCAAGGAACGACAACAGAATAAGACAGAACACTCTGCCGTGTTGCAGAATACTGAGTTTATTCATACTTTTGTGTAATTATTGGTAATAAGTCCTGTGTATTAATGTGGCTTGTTGCTTTGCCTGCGGAGCTGATCACCCGCAGGCTTTGTTGTGCCGTGTGGTTCTATATGCCGTGTTATGTCATGATCATTGATATATGTGTTTTTTTCTTTTCGTTGCGGTTATCTATCTCAGATAGATTGTATTCGTCTTGCTGTCTTTATAGTATGTGAAGTCGATACCGCCTTTTCTTATTGTTCCGAGAGCATTGTCAATGCCGTCACTGATGCGTAATTTGCCGTTGTCAAAAATAGGCCCAGAAGTTATCTTGTGATCAAGAACGATATTGACACCAAACGCATTCTCGAATTTCTTCACCAACTGCCCGAAGTCCAGCCCGCTGATGTCAATGAATCCTTTTGTCCAGATGATGTCATCATCAGATTCCTGTTTGGAAAGGACAAGATGTCTGTCAGTTATGGTTACTTTCTCGTTCGGGTGCATAACGATTTGTTCCCCAGGCTGAAGTGTATTTGATAGTCGTATCGAGCCTTTAATAAGAGTTGCTGAGAATTCTCCGGTCTCCGAGTCGGCATTCACGTTGAACTCAGTTCCCAGCACCTCGATGTCTGATGCGAAAGTCTTTACGATGAAGGGTTTCTCTGCGTTATGTGATACCTCAAAATATGCCTCTCCTTCGAGGTGCACTTCCCGTCTATCCTTGGCGAACGTCATCGGATAAGTGAGTTTTGCTCCTGAGTTCAGTCTTATGGTAGTTCCGTCTGCAAATGTGTAGTCCATACTTTTGCCGGCAGGCACCGATATGCTCGCCAGGGTGTTTTCCAGTCTGGTCTCATATTTGGCATTGAACATATGGAAACTGATGAGGCAGAACAAAAGGACCGCTGCAACATTTCCGGCTGCTATCCATATGAAGCGGTTAGTGCGTCTCTTCTTTTTGGTGGCTTCTGGAATGTCTCCATTGAGCAACTCAATTGGTGCGCTCAGCAGAAACGCTTCATGAAGTTCCCTTGCGTTGTTATATGTCTCCTTGTGCTCGTCGTTTTCATCCAGCCATTCACAAATGGAGGATTCTTCCTCTTTGCTAGTGTCATTGTTGAAAAACCTGAAAAGCAGGTCTGCATCGACCTTGCTGCATTTCTTTTTTTGTATCATAGTTGTTGTCGTTTTCCGTGTTATATTATCTAGACAATCGGAGTGGTGGTTTTGCTAGCAAAAAAATCAACTTTTTGAAAAATATAGTTATCTTCGTAGAGAATTCGAAGATAGATAGTCAATTGAGCTGTGCCTATAACTGATAAGCATATTATAACCCAAGAGGAGATTCTTTCATTGTTCAATGAGAAGAAACGTTATATCTGCATTGCGGACAGTTATGTAAAAGACACGGTTGTCGCTGAGGAAATGGTTTCCCAATGTCTGTTTCAGTTGATGCTGTCCAAGGACAGCCAATATGTGCATAGCCCTAAGACTTTTTTCGCGACAGTTATCAAGAACAGGTGCCTGAACTACCTCAAGAAAAAAAGGAGGGAGTGTGGTTTTGAGCAGTTAGACAGTCGGTGTGTCTGGATGGATGCGGATATTGAGAGATTATCTTCTTCTGGCTGCAGGGAGGTCAAGATTGATATTCTGGACTTGCTGGAAAAATGCCGGAAACAGATGCCTGAACTTACTTATGAAGTGTTCATGGCCAGACGTATAGACAAGAAGTCATATAAGGAACTCGCAGAAATGTTCAAGATGCCTGAAACTACCGTTCACTTTGAGATATATAAGGCTTCACGGATTTTCCGCCGGGAGTTCAAGGACTATCGTGTTTTCAGTTTCGCGATTTTTCTGGCTTCTTTTATTTCATAGACAAGTCATTTGTTGTCGGACGGGTTCAATTCGGCTTTCCTCATCTGGATTGCAGTGAAGATTTTAGCGGAAGGCGTTCTTTATTAGTTACGACAACGATGGCATAGAAACTGCGAGGCTTCAGTTATACACGCTGGAATATTTGGGCTTCCCAGTGACGGGAATTACCATCGTGGTGGTCGTCGATAAAAGTTCAGACCGGTTCAAGGAACTGACTACGATTGGCGTAGCCTCCTCTTCTATTATCCTTGAAATTCTTCTACTACATTGGATGTATTCTGGAAAAACATAACATAGTAAATAGGCATATATATAATTCCATTCTTAACATACACATTCCGCTCATTGGATAGCACATAGGCTTTGTTTATGTTATAGTCATCATTTGACACGAACTTATCCAATGCACTATGAACTGAATAATCTTTTCCGGACTTTACCTCTATTGGAATATTTGACAGATTGTCGGTATCATCAATCAAATAATCAACCTCCCCGTTTTTCTTGTTGTCGTAATAGTATAAATCGTATCCGTGTGCCTTCAACTCCTGAGCTACGACTGTCTCATAGACAGAGCCGAGATTAATACTCTTTATATCAGACATTACAGCCTTGATATTGTTACGATAAAATATGCCGGACAGAATTCCGACATCATTCATATATAGTTTTAATAAGTTCTTACCACTATTCTCCACCAAGGGATATGTTGGTGTACTGATTGCTTTTACCTCCAATGTTATGCCGGAAGAGATAAGATAGTCAAACTCATCCAGATAATCATTACTTCTTTTCCACTTTTTGTCTTCGATATCCTTGATGACGACTCTCTTCTTTTTATTCTCAAGGTTTGATGGAATCATATCAAAGATGCGGCGTATCTTCAATTTCTTATCATGTTCCTCCTCGTATTTAGTGGCGTCAACACCATATAAATCATGAACTTCTTTCTGAATAGAGCGGAATTCTACTACATTACGACTTGCTACGAATATCTCAACAGCTTTCGGTAGACCACCTACCAACAGATATTTTTTAAAGAGGTCCATAAGTTTGTTGTGCATCGCTTCCGACAAGGCCTCCTGCTTATGGAAACTCTCTTTCATGGAATCTATAGCAAATTCTCCTACACCATTAGCATATAGGAATTCTTCAAAATCCATTGGATACATATGTTGAATATCCAAACTTCCCATTGGAACGGATTGAGTATTCTTCAAAGTTACTCCAAGCAGAGAACCGCTGGCAATATAAGTGAACTTCTTCTCTTTCATCAAGAATTTTACAAGAGTCAGAAGATGATCATAGGCTTGTATCTCGTCGAGGAATACAAGAGTATTTTCCCGTTGTTTCATCTTATCGCCGGCCACAACACTCAATGCCATATAAAAGTCCTTCGTGGTTTTTGCGTCTGCAAAAACCCGGTCTCCCAATTTATCTTCTTCCATATTGATCTCAATATAGTTGGGGAACATCATTTCACCCACATGGCGGATGATGTATGACTTGCCTATCTGTCGAGCTCCATCAATCAATAGCATCCTGTCCGAATCCGATGATAGATATTCTTCAATCCGTGTTGCGATTTTTCTGAATAACATATTACTGCCTGTTTAGTAATGCAAATATATACATTTTCAAGACATAAACTGCGTTTTCCTATAAAAGATTCATCGGATATACTGCGTTTTCCTATAAAATAAAGCCCAAAATCACTACGTTTTCCTATGATTATCAACTTTCGAGCAGGTGCGAACCTTAATTTGCACAATAACTCTTATATTTGCGAAACATTATTTATTGTCGTAATGAAAATTAAAGCATTGTTCCCGGGGTCTTTCGACCCGTTTACGGCAGGACATCTGAATATATTGAAAAGGGCATTGACAATGTTCGACGAAGTGGTCGTGGCTGTCGGAATCAATCAGGACAAACGCGGCTTCTTCGATATGGACAAGCGTATCGACATCATCAGTCAGGCAGTCAAGGGGCTTGAGGGTGTGAGCATCATCAAGTATGACAACCTCACCATAGATGCTTGTCACCAGCTCGGCATCAGGCACATCGTGCGCGGTGTCAGGAATATGATCGATTTCGAGACGGAGCGTTCCATAGCAGACGCGAACAGGAAACTGGCTCCTGAAATCGAGACCATCATCATCCCGACCGCCCAGGAGTTTGCGCATATCTCTTCTTCAGCGGTACGTGATATCCTGAAACATCATGGCGACACCTCTCTTTTCCTTCCGGAAGGAGTGGTTCTGCCGGAAGTCTGAACCGTATGAAACTCAAGTCGTTGCATATTCTGCTGGTGGCATTGGCCCTTACCTGGTCAGTGCTTGCGGGCGCGCAGCAGACTCCGGATTCCGCTTCGTTTGCCGCATTGGGCGCGAAGCTGGACTCATATATGGAGGCAATGGCTCCTCTGAGTGTGCAGGAACAGGAAAAGGAATGCTCGTTCCTGATAGAAAGTTGCACGGATTCTCTTGTGCGTCAATATGTTGCGCTGAAGCTCTACTCCTCTTACATCAGTTCGGACGTGATGGGAGTCGAGGCCGTGGCCATAGATATAGCGGACAATTGGTTCTTTAACGGAAAGATCCGGATGAAGAACGACATTGACCTGATGAATGCCAGAATTTATGCTGAATTCAACAGGCGCTCTTTGGTCGGAAAAAAGGCTGAGGATCTGACTTTATATACGGCAGAAGGGGATTCTCTGAGTCTTTTCGGCGGAGAGGGGCCGAGGCGGCGTTATTCGGTGTTGTACTTCTATGACACCGGTTGCACGGAATGCCTCTTCCAGTCGGTTATGCTTCGGACATTCCTTGCTTCAACTCATTGGTCTCTCGATGTTTACGCGGTCTATACCGGAGCGGACAACCTTGCCTGGCAGACTTATCGGAACAGGCGCATGTATGAGGGTTCGGCCAATGTCAGCGTGACCAATCTGTGGGACCCGTCGCTGAACTCTGATTTCCAGCGGAAATACGGCGTGCTCAAGACTCCACAGATGTTTCTCATCGGTAAGGATGGTGTGATTCTGGGCCGGAAACTGGATGTGCCCGCGCTTGAGTCAATGCTGGCAAATATCTATGCTTCAGATGATTACATTTTCGGTAGTGAGGAGTCAATGTCCTTGCTCGAAAAGATATTCGGCAGTCTGGGTGATGATTTCGAGGTGCAGGACGTGAATGCTCTGACGGACAGGATCGCCTCGCAGTCGTTGCCTGACGTGGCTGTTTTCAAGGAGACTGTCGGGGATATGTTCTACTGGCTGGGATACCAGGGGGGCGGCCGCCACAAGGAGACGGAAAAATACGTCATTGACAAGTATATCTTGTCACGGCCTGACATCTGGGATACTGCAGCGGATACTGTCAATGTCATCGGCTACGCGCGTACGATGTCGGATCTGCTGTCCAGGTCGCTGCCGGGCACGCTTGTGCCGGACTTGAGGATTTACGGGACAATGGCCTCTGGCGGAGTCCCGGAATCCATTCTGGAGGCGTCCGGGCTCGAGTCCGGGAAGGTAAAGGTCCGTGCAAGGTCCCGCGTCTGGAATATACGTTGTCTGCCTTCCGGGACATATGTGTTCTTTTTCGATACCAAATGCCAGCATTGCAGGGAGTCGCTCATGGCATTGACAAAACTGATGGCGGCCGACCGAAGGATGCGCGTTTTGTTCGTCACTCCTTATGACGGTTCTGCAAGTGGCAAGGGCGTGTCTGCGATGGATACTGTACTGGATTCGTTTGATCTGCAGATTCTTCCGATGACGGTGAGGGTAGGGGAGAAGGGGATTGTGCAGGAAAGATATGTGGATTTTGTCCGACTTGCGGCGAAGGCTTTGGACGAGGAATCGCTTGACAAATAGATTATGGTGAATTATACAAAATTATTGATGGCCGCCATTGCACTGGCGAACGTGACAGGTGCTGCGGCATTTGACATGGGTTCTGCATTGACCCAAACCCCTGATACTACGGGGATTTATGACGGAAGGGCTGACAGCCTGGATGCGACTGTGTTCGTGGGCCGGCAGAACGGTAATTATCTTTCGAGGGGAAAGGAACTCCGTACCGAGGTGATTTCCTCTGCAGGTCTGAAGAAAATGGCGTGCTGCAACCTTGCGGAAAGCTTCGAGAACTCGGCCAGTGTTACGGTCGGATATTCGGATGCCGTTACTGGTGCCAGGCAGATCAGGCTCCTGGGGCTCAGCGGAATATATACTCAGATGCTGGACGAGAACCGTCCGTCCATGCGCGGGCTTGCTGCTCCGTTCGGACTGTCCTATGTGCCTGGCCAATGGCTTGAAAGCATCCAGGTCTCCAAGGGACTCTCATCCGTGAACAACGGCGCGGAATCCATTACAGGCCAGATAAATATGGAATACCGCAAGCCTACTGACGAAAAGCCGCTTTTCCTGAATGCGTCAGTCATGAATGACACGAAGACGGATTTCAATGTCGCCTCATCCCTGCAGATGGGCGAGAAATGGAGTACCGTGCTGCTCGGCCATGTGTCCGGAAATTTCCGCACATTCGACCACAACCATGACGGCTTCATGGATGACCCTGAGATGTTTCAGGTCAATGTCGCCAACCGCTGGCTCTATTACGGGCCTACCGGTGTGCAGGTCCGTTTCGGTCTGCGTGCTCTCCAGGATATGCGCAAGGGCGGGCAGTCGGGATATGACTACAAGAAATATACATTGGCCTCCACTTCGCCGTGGGGCTCTGATATCATTAACCGTCAGTTGAATACGTATGTGAAGGTCGGTGTGCCGATCAGTGAGGACAATGCGAAGAACATCGCTTTCGTGGCCGACTATACGCTCACGGACATGAATCTCCGGGCTGGAGCGTCCAAGTATCTCGCCACGCAGAATTCCGGTTTCTTCAATGTGCTTTTCCAGGATGAAATCAATGATTCCCACAAGTTTACGCTGGCCCTCGGCGGTACGGCTGACTGGTTCGCGGAAGATTTCATGCGCAAGGTGGCGGCCCAGAAACTGGAGCCTGGTAAGAAATCCGATGCTTTCTACAATGCCGGCATTTCCGGAGAATACACATTCCACGCAGGCGATAAGTTTTCTTCGATTGTCGGACTTCGCGGTGACTGGTTCAATGGAGAAGGATTCAAGGCCGTGCCTCGTCTGACATTGAAATACAGCCCGTTGGAACAGATTGTCCTGAGGGCGAACGGCGGTCGTGGACTCAGGCGCGCGTTGCCTGTAATTGACAATATCGGTGTCCTTTCCACCGGCAAGTCATTTGCCGGAGCGTATTCTGAACATCTTCTGGAGGATGCGTGGACTTTCGGGGGCAATGCCACCTTCTATCTGCCTTTCGGGGCTTCGGATGACACGTACTTGAGTTTTGACTATTTCGGGACTCGTTTTGCGGAGCAGATGGTGGTCGATTATGAGCATGGACTCAATGCTATCGACTTTTATGCCCTTGGAGGAAAACGCTCATTTTCAAATAATTATCAGATTGATTTCAATGTTGAGGCTTTCAGGAGATTTACGGTTTCCGCTACATTCCGTTATACGGATGCAAAGGTGGAACTGGAGGGGCGCGGTCTTGTGGAACGGCCGATGACGAGCCGTTACAAGGGAGTGCTCAACCTGCAATATGCCACAAATCTGAACAAGTGGATTTTCGATTTCACGGCTTCTGTCAATGGCAAGGCACGTGTCTATGAATTTATGAAGGATCTGCGTGGAGATGACGGCAAACTTCTGTATGCTGATGGTTATACGCCGGCGTATCCGCTTCTGTATCTTCAGGTTACCAAGCGTTTCAAGGGCGTGGACCTGTATCTCGGAGCAGAAAATCTTACCAATTTCAGGCAGAAGAACGTGGTAATCGGCACGTCTGTTGATGGCATGTCCTCTCATGTGGACGCATCTCGTCCGGATTTCGACGCGAGTGCTGTCTGGGGACCGATTATGGGAACGAAGTTTTATCTTGGCGTAAGGTTTACGCTTTGGAAATAATATGTTTATATGGGAAAATTGATTTATGCTGCTGTAGTTGCAGCAATGCTTCCGCTGTCAATGACTGTCGCTGAGCCTGTCATGGCCAATGTTATGGAAGCTGCTCCTAAAAAGGAGTTGAAGACGGTGGTCTTCAATGTCGGACTTCATTGTCAGAACTGTGTAAAGAAAGTTCAGGAGAACATTTCTTTCGAAAAAGGTGTCAAGTCATTGGATATCAATCTCGAAAAGAAAACCGTGACCATTACTTATGACGCGGCGAAGACTGATGAGGCAACATTGAAAAAGGCTATCGAGAAACTCGGCTATACTTGCGGCAAGCCGGAAGAGAAATAGGCGAAACACGTTAGAAAGCCTATACTTTGCAAATACTTTTGGCAAAAACGGAAAATAGTCCTATCTTTGCCGGGCTGAATTGAGGTATGGTGTAATGGCAGCACAAGTGATTTTGGTTCACTTAGTCCACGTTCGAGTCGTGGTATCTCAACATAAAAGGGCGTTTCGGAACAAATAGTTTTGAGACGCCTTTTTTGGTATTGGGCTATTCTTCATATTGACTGCGCAGCGACTTGGCGACATTGATAACACTTGAATTATGAGAGATATTTCTATACTTGCGGTCATGTTCATGGTATTGACCGGCTGCACCCATAATCTGTCATTGAAAATAACCGATATGGGCGCGATGGCTGACTCTGAATTTGACAATGCATTGATTATCAATGCGGCAATAGACAGCTGTAACCGTTCTGGAGGCGGAACGGTCGTCATTCCGGCAGGCCGTTTCATGAGCGGTACCATATATCTGAAGGCAGGCGTGGAACTGAGGCTGGAAAAGGACGCGGAACTCATGGCGTGCAGGGACATTGACTCTTACGGGCATTATGTGACGGACAAGGATATGTCCAGGTACGATACTGGAGTGGGAACTGCCAATCAGAATTGCGCTTCGGATACCATCTGGTCCCAGGCACTTGTCATTGCACATCATGCTGACGGGGCGGCTATAACAGGTTGCGGCAGAATTGACGGAGGCAGCATTCGAAATCCTCTCGGGGAGGAGGGAATGCGCGGGCCTCATACTGTACTTGTTGCGGAAACGGCCGGTTTTACGATGTCGGGAATCAGCATTGACAATTCCTCAAACTACGCAGTTCTCGGTTATGAACTGACTGACTGCAAATTCAATGACCTTAGGATTACCGGCGGCTGGGACGGTATCCATATCAGAGGAGGGGAGAGTGTCAATGTGAGTGAGTGTGATTTCTCTACGGGAGATGACTGTATGGCCGGCGGTTATTGGCATAATATGGTGATTGACAGGTGCCGCTTCAATTCCTCGTGCAATGGTCTCCGTATGATCATGCCGTCTGAAGATGTTCGGATTTCCGACTGCGCATTCATCGGCCCCGGACGTTCCCCGCATCTCACCAGATCTGACAAAGGCGGCGATATGCTCCATGCCATGGTTTTCGAGCCGGGCGGATGGGGCGACGCGCCTGGCACATTGTCAGGCATTTGCGTCAAGAATTGTGTTGCTGACAGTGTCCTGTCTCCGTTTTGCATGACATTGCAGGATGACAATCATTGCACAGACGTCACGATAGACGCTTACCGTGCAACCAACTGCCGCATGGCATTGTCCGTGAAAAGCTGGGGGAGCGCGTCTGCTGATAAGGTAACTATCTCTAATTCAGTATTTTCATTCATCGGTATCCCGGAGCCGGGACTTGGCAGAAAAATCGCGTCAATGCCTTTTGACCTGTGGCCTTATTTCCCTTCTTACGGCGCGTATTTCCGCAATGTAGCAGATGTCGTCCTGGACGATGTCACCTTCTCCACCATCGGTCCCGATGACCGTGATGACATTTACACCGACAATGTCACTCGCCTGAAACGGTAGCGTGTCCTCGGCTGCAAACCCGGCAACATCCTCGAGTATGTTCCGGAGAAAAAATGAACATCCTATGAAAATATTGACTACCTTTGCGTGAAGTCAAAACTCTAATAATCACGATGATACCCATATGCGCATCTTCTATCTTGAGTGCTGCCCGCGCTGATTTTTCAGTCGGGGGGGGTATAATGTTCTGATAAGCAATATATTACGTAATGAAAGCGACGTCGTGACTGATGTCGCCTGCTTCCGTATTCGCTATAGCGAAATCAATTAAATTCACCATTATATGAAACTATCTAAATTCGCATTTCTAATCCTTACCGGATTATTCTTGACGTTCTCCTGCGTCAGTCAGGATGACATCAAGAACCTGCAGAATCAGATTGACACTATCAAAGACAGTGAGATCAGTTCAATCAACAAGCAGCTCAAATCCATTACAACTTCATTGTCCGACCTGGAAAAGGCGGACGCCGGGCTGAAAACCTACATTGACAACCTCACGGAAACTTCTAAAAAGCTCGACAAGGCCATCAAGGACAATGATACCAAGCTCGAAGCCGCCAAGACCGAGTTCAACAAGGCGATTGCCGATGCCAAGAAAGAAGCCGCTGGCGACAATACCTCGCTGAAGAACGACCTCGTGAAATCTATCGAGGCCGCCAAGTCGGATGTCATCGCTCAGCTTTCCGCCGCACGCACCGAACTGCAGAATCAGGTGGACAATATCAATGATGCCATAACCGCATTGAAGGCAAAGGATACCGAACTGGAGGGCAAGATTGCTGAACTGCGGACTTATGTCGATAACCAGACTACCGACGTAAAAGATTGGGCATCAGCCACCTTCGTAACATTGGAACAATATAATTCCACTGCCTCCACCGTCGCTTCCATCCAGCAGACCATTGACGGACTGAATCAGCAGATGACCGACATTGACAATAAAATCAAGACATCTGTCACTACTGAAATTGAGACCGCATTGGAACCGATAAAGTCTAGCATTGCAAGCGATGTAACAGCCGTCGTATCAGAGGGTTATACCACCGCTATCGCGAATGCCAAATCTGAAATCGAGGCTGCTTATACCCAGGCCATTGCAGATGCTGTTTCTGCATTGGAAACATCCTTGAAATCTTGGGTGAACGAGAAACTCACCGGCTATTACACTACTGCCCAGACGGATGCGAAACTTTCTGTTCTCAAGACTAATCTGGAATCGCAGCTCGCCAGCCAGAAATCATATCTGGAGAATCTCATCAGCAGCCTGCAGACGCAGATGGAGGGAAAAATCAGTGCCAACACCACGCTTATCAAGGCATTGCGAAGCGATGTGACCACACTCCAGGGCAATGTTTCCAAGAACGCCAGTGCCATTGCGGACAACTCCACGAAAATTGCCGACAATGCCAAGTCTATCACTAAGAACGCATCGGCTATCAGTGCCAATTCTACGAAAATCAGCAAGTTGGAGTCCAATATTGCATCGCTGGAGTCGGAGATGAATTCCAAGATTTCGGCGCTCCAGAACAAGGTTACTGCAAACAAGGACGACATCGCCAAAATCAATTCCGAGATAACAGCCATCAAGTCGGACTATGCTTCGAAGATTTCGGCGCTGAGGACGGAGATGACGAAGCTCATATCCGCCAACACCGACCTGATCAAGGCAAACAAGACAGCCATTGAGACCAATGCCGCAGGTGTCAAGTCGAACAAGACAGCCATCGCGGAACTGAAGACTTCCACCGACGCGGCCATTGCGGAAAACGCCTCGAAGATTGCCGCCAATGCGAAGGATATCGCTGACAACGGTGAACTTATCGCGAACAATGCTTCCGCCATCAACAATAATGCATCAGCTATCGCTGACAATGCAGCCGACATTGCCAAGCTCCGTACCGACCTGGAGACTGCAAAATCGGACCTGACCGCCGCATACAAGGCTGCAATCAAGGAGGCCATCGAGACTTCCGAAGGCAAGATCACTACGCAGATTGCGGAAGAAGTAAACACTATCAATGCGAAGATAGCGTCCGAGGTAGCTGCGGTCAATTCCACAATTGAGGCTCTCACCAAGAGAGTAGCGACCTGCGAGAAGGATATCAAGAGCATCAAGTCGCAGATTTATGCCATCCAGAATGACATCGAGGATATCCAGGGGCAGATCACGGCCATCCTCGCCAGGATTCATTCCATCGCTTACGTGCCGCAATATTCTGACGGCAAGGCGGTCATGACCTTTACGAACAACGGTACCATAACTCCCGGCACCGCCACCTTCGACTTTGAATTGAAACCTGCATCTACAGCCGCCGAAGTGGCCGCCGTATGGCAGACAACTCTCTCAATGTCAGCCGTTTATACCATCACCAAGGCCTCCCCTGAGACAGTGGCTCTCACCGTAGAAAGCGTTTCAGCCGAGAACGGCTTCATCAGCGTAACCGTCAGCGGCCGCAACCTCAAGGATGCGTATTTCCTCAGCAAGTGCTCTGCCAATGTGCGGCTCAGCATCTCTGACGGTAACAATGACCTCACTTCCGAGTATATCCAGATGGTTCCTTGGACCCGTGATGTCATCAGTTTTGCCGACCCTAAATTCAAGGCATATTGTGTCGAGAATTTCGATACGGACGGTGATGGTGAGATTTCCGAAGATGAAGCCAAGGCAGTAACTGCCATCGACGCTTCATTGCTCGGACTTACTTCGCTCGTGGGAATCGAGTACTTCAGCAATCTCGAAACCATTGACGTAAGTCTCAATAAACTTACTTCCCTCGACCTCGGTCATTCTCCGAAATTGACCGAGATTCATGTAAACGGAAACAATCTCCAGAAACTCGACCTCGGAGGATTGGCCGCACTCAAGACATTGGATTGCTCCGCAAACAAGCTTAACACTCTGGATGTCAGCGAGTCTGCAGAACTTAATTCGCTCATCTGCTCGAACAATAATTTGGGCACACTCAATCTCAAGAACAACAAGGCCCTTACCGACCTTCAATGTTCTTCCAACAACCTGACGGCGCTCGACCTGAGGAACAATACCGCTCTTGAAGTCCTGTATTGTCGCAAGAATAGTCTTATATCATTGAACGTCACCGGTTTGCCGGCATTGAAAGAACTCGATTGCTCGAACACCGGCATCACCGCATTGAACCTTTACAAGAACACTCTCCTTGAGAATCTCTATTGCTCTTCGAACAATCTGACGAGTCTCGGGCTGACCGCGAATACGGCATTGCTTACGCTGGATTGCAGCAAGAATGCCCTGACGTCTCTCGACCTGTCTAAGAACACCCTTCTGGAGACCGTGGATTGCTCTTCCAACAAGCTTACGAGCCTGGATGTCAGCGGCAATTCCGCTCTGGTCAGCGTGACTTGTGACGGAAATGCGGAGATGGCGAAACTTTGGGTGAAGGATGCCGCTCAGGAGACTGCGCTCACCATAAAGAAGGAGGAACTCACGACCATTTCTTACAATGATGGCGGCATCCATATCCCTGATGCGAACCTGAAGACATACCTTCTGGCGCTCTTCGATGATGATGAGGATGGCGAGATAAGCATTGCCGAGGCAGCGAATGTCCAGAATGTAAACTGCTCAGGCAGAAGCATTTCTAGCATCGTAGGTCTCCAGGATTGTCCGAACCTCAAGTATCTGAACCTAAACGGCAACGATGTTTCGGTAATTGACCTGCCGAACCTCCAGAAACTCGAGACCATCGTGGCGTACGGCAACCCGATCACGAAGCTCAATGTGAACAACGACATAGCCCTGAAGGACCTTTACTTGCAGAATGTGAACACCAATGCGTTGAGTGGTAATGTTGTTACGATCACCGGTTACGACCAGGCTGAAACTCTCGAACTGGCGTTTGCCGGCACGGAGTTCACGACATTGAACCTCACCGGCAGCAGCGTGCTGACGTCTTTCAATATTGATGAAAACATCCAGCTGACCAAATTGGTCGCAAGCGGAAACAGTCTGGTGACAGGTGTCAATGTCTCAACGCTGACCGCCCTCACTCACCTGGACCTCAATGCCTGCGGCCTCACCGACCTGAACGTGGATTCGAATGTCGAACTCCAGTATTTCGATTGCTCAAGCAACAAGCTGACTGCGCTCAACGTGAACAACAATGCCGCGCTGACTATGTTTGATTGCTCTGATAACCAGCTGTCTACGCTCCGTGTTTCCAACAACACCGCCCTCGACAAACTCGATGTCAGCAAGAACAATCTCCTGAATGTCAATGTCCGCAGCAACACCGTCCTCAAGACCCTCAATGTTTCAGACAATGCCGGCATCACAGCCCTTGCGCTCGGCTACAACACCGGTCTTGAAACACTTGAGGCATCGAATACCGCCTTGACAGATATTGACCTGTCCAATAACTTGGAGATGAAGAATTTGAATCTGGCAGGGTGCAGCAGCATGCATATTTTGGATGTGTCGAAGAATCGTTCGCTTATTGACCTTGATATATCTAATACCCCGTTCAAAAAAACTGTTGAAGTTGGTTATGATTTGGCCATAGGCGTAGTGTTCTTTAATGATGGTTCTGTAGTTAAGATTGTATCCAATGATGAAACCAAAGCTGAATGGGGGTATTATGGAACTACGACAAATGCAAACAGCAGGACAGATGGTGCGACGAATACTGATAAGATAGTTGCGAAATCACCAGCTGCCCAATGGTGTCGTGCTAAGGGAACCTCTTGGTATCTGCCAGCTTTGGATGAACTAGAGGCTGTATATAACAATAAGTCGAAACTAAATGCAACACTATCATCTCCGTCAGTAGGCGGTACGCAGCTCGGAACTAATTATTATTGGTCTTCTACTGAGAACAATAATAATTACGCGTACTACGTGTCTTTCAGTAGCGGTAGTACAAACTACGGCTACACTAAGGGTAGTACTTATAGTGTCCGTGCTGTGCGAGCTCTATAATTATCTATTTAACTATTTATCAATTTATATAACCTTTTCGGCAGTCGCCGTGCGGCTGCCGAATTAAACTTTAAAAATCATTGTCATGAAACAATCAACTAAGAAAGTGATAGCATTGAACTTTCCTCCGAAGAATGGACAAGGAGTGATTAATACTGTTTCGGGATGTAATATTTTCACAGACTTATGCGGTGATATCAACCAGGAAGATGCGGCCTATATGACATCTGCTGCATACGCTGATGTGTTCGGAAAATGCAGAAAGGACTCCTCCCGCTGCCGTAAGCGCCTTTCCGTTGTGAAGATTTATTCTCCGATAACAGGCAAGTCGATCTACCGACAATATGTGTTCAATCCGAATTTTTCAGAATTGACAGATGGCGACATTGCCTTGAATCCAGCCTCGATCAGAGAACTCTGCGGACCTGGTTTTGATAATTCTGACATTGTGGGGAAAGATGTAAAAGTTTCCAAAGGGTGCTCCCTCTGCTACTATTGGCATCACCCGTTTCATGCCACCCGCATCTCCATGAAACTGGGCCTCATATCCATCCTTCTCGCCGTAGTTTCGCTTGTTTTAACCTGCTGCCTCTAGTTAGTTTTTAACACTTCGTCCATAAAAACGCCCCTATTTCCGGACAAGTTGTACAATTCACAAACTTGTCCGGAAATAATCGTTTTAATCCGGACAACCTGTATTTTCCTGATTTAGGTTGACTCGATT
>UMEF01006347.1_pt1 | contig 16234 bp, 14 predicted proteins | sample 1964671 | NCBI WGS metagenome assembly UMEF01 (sample SAMEA4836012, study PRJEB28245) | human gut metagenome | biome: gut microbiome; material: fecal sample | place: Denmark | collected 2008 | reverse complement strand
CGCAGCTTACGGCAAATTACTGTATTATTGCCGGGAATGCAGCGTATCGGAGCAAGCTGGATTTCTTTACATATGACAGACTTCCAAAGGCTGTGTGCCTGAACTGCGGAGCATATGAGATGGACAAGCGGGAGGATAATATTTCTGACTGGTATATGAAGAAGGAAGATGGAAGTTATGCAGTATCTGAAGAGCAGAGAAAGTTGTTCCTTTCACAGCTTGAGTATCTGACGAAAGATTTTCCACCGGCATATCTGATGTACAGTGTAAATGATGATCTGAGATTTCAGACCATTCATCTGGATGAACGAATGGAGAAGCTGGGTATCCGGCATGTGATCCGGTCATTTGGAGAGAAACATCCGGACAGCGGACATGTATTTCACATTAATCTGAAAAACCCGGAAGGCGTACAGTGCAATGAGGAAGAATGTGCATGGTTCCGTCAGTATGAATAAGTACATGGCGGTTCATATAGAAAGTATATGTATTTGTAAGACTTGAAAAAATATGAAATGAAATTTGGAGTATAAGAAAATGGCAGAAGGTTGTAATCATAATTGTAGTAGTTGTGGAGAGAGCTGTTCATCAAGAACTGCTCCTCAGAGTTTACTTGAAACACCACATGAGGGAACAAAGATCAAACATATCATAGCAGTTATCAGTGGAAAAGGCGGTGTTGGAAAATCATCCGTAACGACATCCCTTGCAGTTACCTTGAATCGTCTTGGTTATAAAACGGCGGTTCTGGATGCAGATATTACCGGACCTTCGATTCCGACAGCATTTGGAATAAATGAAGAACCGGAGAGAGGCGATGATTTCCTGTATGCGGTTGAAACAAAGACCGGAATCAAGATGATGTCGATCAATCTGTTGATCGAAGATCAGACGGCACCGATTATCTGGCGTGGTCCGATCATCGCGGGAGCAGTAAAACAGTTTTATACAGATGTTGTCTGGGGAGATATTGATTATATGCTGGTTGATTGTCCGCCCGGAACCGGAGATGTACCGCTTACGGTATTCCAGTCTCTGCCGGTTGATGGCGCAGTTATTGTTACAACACCTCAGGATCTGGTGTCTCTTATTGTGGAGAAGGCAGTCCGTATGGCAGACGATATGGGAATCCGTATCTTAGGTCTGGTTGAGAATATGTCATATTTCAAATGCCCGGATTGCGGCAAAGAACACAGCATCTTCGGTGAGAGTAAAGTAGAGGAGATACAGGATCGTTTCGGTATCGAGACGGTCGTAAAGCTTCCAATCGACCCTGCACTTGCCGGTCTGATGGATGAAGGTAAGATCGAGGATATGCCGGAATCAAAGCTGAAGGAATTCGCACAGACGATCGTGGGAAAGATAGGATGAAACTTAGAAAATTACTGGAAAGCTGCCACCTATGTCCGAGAAAATGCGGGGTGAACCGCATAAACGGACAGACAGGGGCATGTAATGAAACATTATCAATATCAGCCGCAAGGGCGGCATTGCATATGTGGGAGGAGCCTTGCATTTCCGGAGAGAACGGATCGGGCGCGGTATTCTTTTCCGGTTGTTCACTTGGATGTGCATATTGCCAAAACCATGATATATCCGGGGGCTTGAATGGAAAAGAGATCACGATAAAGCGCTTATCGGAAATTTTCTTTGAGTTAAAAGAGCAGGGAGCCAATAATATCAATCTGGTAACGCCGGATCATTTTATTCCTCAGATCATAGAGGCAATCGATATGGCAAAGGAGCAGGGGTTCAATCTTCCGTTTGTCTATAATTGCAGTGGATATGAGGAGATCGACGCCCTGAAGCTGTTAGATGGATACATTGACATTTACCTGCCCGATTTTAAATATATGTCGGCAGAACTGGCGGCGAGATACAGTCACGCACCGGATTATCCGGAGGTGGCGAAAACGGCACTGGCGGAGATGGTACGGCAGGTTGGAGGAGATCAGACGACATTTGACGAGGATGGCATCATGAAGCGTGGTGTTATTGTCCGTCATCTGGAGCTTCCGGGATGTATCGAGGATTCCAAGGCTGTCATTCGTTACTTATATAAAACATATGGAAATAATATTTACATCAGTATTATGAACCAGTATACGCCGATGGAGGGTATCGGTAAGAAATTCCCGGAACTGAACCGCAAACTGACGGAACGGGAGTATGATGAACTGGTTGATTATGCGATTTCGATCGGTGTAGAAAATGGTTTCATCCAGGAAGGGGAAACGGCATCAGAAAGTTTTATACCTCCATTTACAAATGAAGGGGTATGATGCAGAAATGTCCGGTATAATAGTTGAAACAGATCAGATGAAAATATCTGGTTTAAAATAAAAAAGGAAAGGAAGATGGGAGTATGAAAAACATCTTAAAGCAGGCTGCAATGAGTATCTTACTTGTTGCGCTGGTGTGTTCTTTCTGTGTAACACCTGCAATGGCAGCGACAGAGTTTATCGGAGAGATAAAAGAAAACAGTACAGTTGTTTCAGATGAAAGTGCAGAACTTGCTGCAAGTTCAGGCTGGGTAAAGAAGAGTTCCGGCCGTTTTGAATATTACAGCAAGGCAGGCAAGGTAACGAAGAAGCTGGTGAAGAAGAATGGGTTCTTCCGTTATTATCTGAAAAAGAATGGCAAATGGAAAGCGCAGAAAAAGGTATGGGTGACAATCTCACATAACCAGTATTATGCGAATGCAAAAGGCAAGGTCACCACGATCTACTATGGTGCCAGCAAAAAGGCAAAGCGGTATTCCGGTGGTAAATGGAAGTATGTGAAGAATGATACTTTGCGTCTGGCAAATGGGAACGTGTATTATTTCAGTGCAAATGGTATCCGTCAGACGAAGCATAGCTGGTATAAGATCAATGATAACCGTCATGTTCTGGTCGGCGAAAAGGGTTCCGATACCGTAGATTATCTGTTGAAGAAGGATCACGGTGCATGGAAATGTTATGTCAGCACAAAGAAAGGCTGGGATAAGTTCAGAAGCAAGTGGGCACAGGCATATGGCAAGATCTATTACTTTGATGCAACCGGAAAGGCATCCAGAATCTACTATGTGGAGTCCATGAAATGCTATGAATACAAAAATGGCAAATATGTAATGTGGAGAAATACAACAAGATACATTGGTAAATATCTGTTGTATTTTGGTTCCGATGGTGTACGTGTTACCAAATCCGGTTGGTATAGGATATCATCAGATAAAGAGATCTATGTAAATTCACAGGGAGTTGTTACGGATTCCAGAACACCTGTAAAAGAAACAACCGGACATTCTGCAACCGGCTGGTATACGATCAAGCTTAGTAATGGCAGTACAAAGCAGGTATATGGATATTTTGATTATGATGCAGAAAATGCGATCATCCGTCAGTTAAATGCTTACAGAAAGGCAAATGGTCTTAATGAATTGACAAGATCACAGAGCTTGATGAATTCTGCAAGAGTACGAGCATATGAGTGCTCTTATTCCTTCTCACATACAAGACCGGATGGTACTCAGTGTTTTACTGCTTCATCAGAAATGAATGGCGAAAATATTGCAGCCGGCTATCCTTCTGCAGATGCAGCAATGACAGCCTGGAAAAATTCACCGGGACATGATGCAAATATGAAATTGCCACTATTCAGTAAAATTGGTGTTGGTGTATTTGTAGCAGTATCCAGTGATAATTGTGGATATAAATATTACTACGTTCAGAACTTTGGTATTTAGAAACAGATTGTATATTTTATTCATAAAGTAAAAGGTACTTCAGAATGTTTAACATAATTGTATGACATCCTGAGGTACCTTTATTTTTATAAGCCTGCTTTTATAAGGTCGTTTTCATCGGAAAAAGTAATACAGTTGTATAAGAATAATACCTGATCGTAGTCTTCGACATTTACCAGATTGCTGATCGATTGATTCGTGTATCGCAGATCGATCATGGCTACGGTATCGTAGTTATTGATCAGAAACTGCATCATTGAATTCGCATAGCTGTCCTTGATCACAAGGATGGAACGCTTTCCGGAATCCGAAGTATTTGAAGCATTTTCAGCATCGGATGCTTTGTTGCGGCTGATCGTTGCAACTGCAACATTCTGTCCGGTATAGGATGCGTATTTGTCTTTGACATTCAGATAGTCGCGAAAGAAAATGGAGTCATGAGAATCTTCTTTGTCAAATCCATTCGATGTCGTCATGGATGGTGTTACACTATTATCTGCCAGAGTGTAGAAATCAATCTCATCTTTTGTAACAGACTGATCCAAGGTCTTTGAGAACAGGGTTCCCTGAAATTCTGTACTGGCGGTTTCCTTTGTAAAATCTTTCAGTTCATAAGGAGTATATCCAAGCTCTGCTCCGGCAGACTGATATGCATAGTAAGCACCAAGGGATGTCCAGTGGTGGTCGGTACGATAATAGATATACTCGCTATCATGTTCTTTTAATGTATTATATATATTGATCGGTGTCACGCCGGACAGCTCGCGATAACAGGATTCGATCATGTCTTTTTCGTCAACTGATACATTCATAACAGCTGCAGGCAGCAGGGAGTCTCCATAGATACCGACAGAGGTTGGACACAGCATGAAGTAGGTTGGAACCTCCGGATGCTTTGCAGCGAAGCTGTTAATAACAGCAAGATTTGTATGGATCTTATCAGCGTTGTACGCAGCGCCAATGTCATCATAATCTGAAAGCACCTGCATCATCTGATCATCCTTTGTATATACAGTTGAAATCTCTGTTTTTCCCATTAATCGTTCAGAATCATTCATGGCTGAGATCCACTGTTCCCTGCCATAGAACCGGTCAGAGAACCAGGAATCAAAACCGTTCATAAATGTCTCGTCCTTGATGGAGGAAAGACTGATGGTTGGAAATTCCGACAGATAACGATTTTCATTTTCGGAAAAAGGCGCTTTCTCTTTTGGCAGCTTAACAAGTGTCAAAATGGGAAGAGCGATGATGATACATGCAAATATGATAATTCCGATTTTTTTATGCATAAGGGCTCACCTCTAAAAATTAAAGTACAAAAATGGGTTATAGCTTGCATTGACAAGGTAGGCGGTGGAAAGCAGCATCAGAATCGCCATCAAAATGACGCTTCCGTAATTGCCGACAGCCGGAACTTTGTCTGCGAGCTTAACAGCCAGCTTCTTTGGCAGATCCGTAGAACCGATGATCGCAATGATGAATAATAATCCGAAGTTCACAAGGATATATATGGTATAACTGTCATAGAAGTTACTGTCAAAGCGGAACATCCGTCCCATATAGGAGAATGCCTGTGCGATCGTTGATGTATCAAAGAGTACCCATCCAAGCATGACGAGAACGATCGCATAAATACGTTTTATAATAGAAGGAATCTTTGTAAAGATATCCTGTTTTCCTGCTTTTGTCAGTGCGGTTGTAACCAGCTTTTCTATAATGATCAGAACACCGTACAGAGAACCCCACAGAATGAAGTTCCAGCTTGCACCATGCCAGACACCGGTTAAGAACCAGACAACTGCAGTGTTGAATATCGTACGGGCAAGTCCCTTGCGGCTTCCTCCGAGAGGAAAATAGACATAGCTCTTGAACCAGCCGGAGAGTGTCATATGCCATCTGCGCCAGAACTCACTGATACTCTTGGACATATACGGATAATTGAAGTTTTCCGGGAAATGGAAACCGAGCATCTTACCCAGACCGATCGCCATATCAGAATACCCGGAAAAATCAAAATAGATCTGTAAGGTATAAGCGGCAATACCAAGCCATGCGGTTGCAACCGGAAGCTCGGATAAGTCCATAGCTTTGACATTTGTCCAGACAACACCGATATTATTTGCGATCAGAACCTTCTTGCCAAGACCGACCGCGAAGCGGAGAATACCATCCCAGATCAGGTCGATGTTGATCACACGTTCATTCAGCTCGGCAGCCACATCTTCATAACGAACGATCGGACCTGCTACGATCTGTGGGAACAGCGTGACAAAGGCTGCAAAGGTGATCGGATTCTTCTGAACAGAGATGTTCTTCCGGTACAGGTCGATCGTATATGACATGGACTGGAAGGTAAAGAAGCTGATACCGATCGGAAGCAGAGAGGTCGGTGAACCATAGTGCGTTCCGAATATGTTATTAATATTTTCTATGATGAAATTGCTGTATTTGAAAAAGCCAAGCAAGGACAGATTCATGACCATCGATACGATCAGTGCAAGCTTTCGAAGTGCCTGACGGTCGCCTGCCTTATAAATGACCAGACCTGCAAAATAATCGATCATTGTTGATGCGATCAGTACAAATACATAGATTGGTTCGCCCCATGCGTAGAAGAACAGTCCGCTGATCAGGATGAACAGGTTCCGTAACTGCTTCGGGACAATATAATAGATAACCAGTGTAACCGGTAAAAATATATATAAAAATGTCAAACTGGAAAAGACCATGTGATACCCCAACTAACTTCATTATTATGTCGACTTCTGTCGCCGTAACAATTATAAAGTTAACGTATGGTAGTGTCAATCAGATTAAATATTAAATATTTGTGAGAAACCGGCTAAGAAACGGGAAAATATATAGATTGTGTGTATAGTTACAATATCGGCAGGCATATACAGATATACAGCAGTATTAAGACTACCAATATAGGATTTTAAGGAGATGAGAAAAAATCAGCCCATGTGAAACCATGTGACTATATAAAAGAACTGCCTTACTTAGACTCGCTGTGGTTTCTATGATCTGCATATACGTGATTCGCAAATGTTCCTGTGCCAACTCGCCTTTCAGGCTCAGACAGGCACCCACATTTGCTCGTATATGCATCTCATTACGAAATCCTCACTAATGTCTTAGTAAGGCAGTTCTTTTATATAGATTGTATAGTTTCACATGGGTGTCCTTCTATCGGATAGCGTCCTTCATGTTTGCGACATAGTCTTTGATATAAGGCACGCAGTCCCTGCCATATTTGGCGCAGAGCTTGACAATGGCAGAGCCGACGATCACACCATCAGCATGAGCAGCCATTTCCTTTGCCTGCTCCGGTGTGGAGATTCCGAAGCCGATCGCACACGGAGTATCCGTTACGGCTTTGACCAGCTTGGTCATAGCACCGATATCGGTCGTGATCTTGCTTCTTGTTCCGGTAACACCGAGAGAAGAAACACAGTAGATAAATCCATTTGCTTCTTTTGCGATCATGCTGATCCGGTCATGGGAGGTTGGTGCGATCATGGATACCAGATCCAGATCATACTTCTTACAGATGCCGTCGAACTCATCCTTTTCTTCGTAAGGGATATCCGGCAGGATCAGTCCGTCAATGCCGATCTCCTTACAAATGCCGATAAATTTTTCAGAGCCGTAAGAGAAGACAACATTTGCATAAGTCATAAATACCATAGGGATGGTAACTGTCTTACGGAGCTTTCTTACAAGGTCAAATACATCATTTGTCGTAACATGGTTTGCGAGTGCGCGGATATTTGCACCCTGGATAACAGGGCCTTCTGCGGTTGGATCTGAGAATGGGATACCAAGTTCAATCAGGTCTGCATCTGCTTCTACCATGGCATATACAATCTGTTCTGTTGTTTCAAGATCAGGGTCACCACATGTAACAAATGGGATGAACGCCTTTCCGTTTTTGAATGCATTTTTAATATTACTCATAGAGATCCTCCCCTCTGTATCTGGCGATGGCGGCAACGTCTTTATCGCCTCGTCCTGAAATGTTAATAACCATGATCTGGTCTTTGTCCATCTGTGGTGCAAGCTTCATTGCATAAGCAACTGCATGAGCACTCTCAATCGCAGGGATAACACCCTCGATCTTGGACAGATATTCAAATGCATCAACAGCTTCATCATCTGTAACAGCGACATATTCTGCTCTGCCGATGTCATGCAGGTATGCATGTTCCGGTCCGATTCCCGGATAGTCAAGACCTGCTGAAATAGAATAAACCGGTGCGATCTGTCCGAATTCATCCTGACAGAAGTAGGATTTCATACCATGGAAGATACCAAGTCTTCCGGTGTTGATCGTTGCGGCTGTCTCAAATGTATCAATTCCACGTCCGGCTGCTTCACATCCGATCAGACGAACGCTCTTATCCGGAATAAAGTTATAGAATGCGCCGATCGCATTGGAACCGCCACCGACACAGGCGAGAACGGCATCCGGCAGTCTGCCCTCCTTCTCCATAAGCTGTTCCTTGATCTCCTTGCTGATAACAGCCTGAAAATCGCGAACCATTTCAGGGAAAGGATAAGGTCCCATAACAGAACCCAGAACATAATGGGTATCATCGATTCTGGAAGTCCATTCACGGAAGGTTTCGGAAACGGCATCCTTTAATGTACCGGTACCGGTTTCTACCGGGTGAACCTTTGCACCTAATAATCGCATACGGTAGACATTTAATGCCTGACGGATGGTATCTTCCTTACCCATGAAGATCTCACATTCCATACCCATCATGGCAGCAACTGTAGCAGTTGCAACACCGTGCTGACCGGCTCCTGTCTCAGCGATAACTCTTGTCTTACCCATTCGTTTTGCAAGGAGCATCTGACCGATAACATTGTTGATCTTATGTGCTCCGGTGTGATTCAAGTCCTCACGCTTCAGGTAGATCTTTGCACCGCCGAGATCCTCTGTCATTCTCTTGGCATAGTACAGACGGCTAGGTCTGCCGGCGTATTCATTTAACATTTCTGTCAGCTCCCGGTTGAATTCCGGGTCATCTTTGTATTTCTTATATGCTTCTTCAAGCTCAAGCATGGCGTTCATCAGTGTTTCCGGTATGTACTGTCCGCCATGGATTCCAAAACGTCCTTTTGACATATATGTTTCCTCCTGTATGTGTTGTTTCTATATTATAAAATATCTTCAATGCTTTCTAATAAAGTTCGTTGTTCCTGCAGAAACAGGATTAGGTCCTGTTCTACATCTTCACCCCGTAACCATGCAAATGCGGCTTTCTTATCAGGGCTTCGCATAAAGGTTTCTCCGATCAATACTGCATCTGTGCCATTTCCCTTTAAACGGTCGATGTCCTCCGGTGTGCGGATGCCGCTTTCGGATACATAGACGACCGGTTTACCATTTATCGAATCCGGGATCAATGTCCGAAGTCTTACACTGTTCATAATGTCAACGGTAAAGGTCTTCAGATCGCGGTTATTTACACCGATAATGTCTGCGCCGATCGCGATCGCCCGTCTGACTTCTTTTTCGTCATGTGCTTCTACCAGAACGGACAGGCCAAGACTTGTTGCAAGCTCGTAATAGCTTTTGAGCTGTTCGTCGGTAAGGATCGCACAGATCAGAAGGATCGCAGAGGCACCGATCACTTTTGCCTCGTAGATCATATAAGGATCAACGGTGAAATCCTTCCGCAGGATCGGAGTGGATACTGCTTCATGGATCGCTGTCAGATATTCGCTGCTTCCCTGAAAATAAAATGGTTCGGTCAGCACGGATATGGCGGATGCACCGGCGGCTTCATATTCTTTCGCAATCTCGATATATGGGAAATCCGGTGCGATCAGTCCTTTGGAAGGGGAAGCCTTTTTTACTTCGCAGATAAAGGAGATTCCCGGCTTTGCCAGATTGTCACGGAAAGGAAAAACGATATAAGGTTTTGTTCCGTTCTCTGTTTCCTTTTCTACGATTGCAAGAGCTTTTGCCTTCATTTCTTCAAATGGGATCTGTTCTTTGCATTTGGCAATCCGTTCTTTTGTTTTTGCTGCTATTTCATCTAAGATCATATATATTCCTCCATAGCGGTCCGGAGATTAAAGGTTCCGGGTCGGTTATGTGTTTTGCTTTTACAAATAATTAAGCGTTTGTTGCTGCTATAAAGTCTTCCAGCTTCTTCAGACCGCTGCCATTTGCCAGAATATCGGCTGCAAGGGCGAAGCCTTCTTCGAGTGAGATTTGGTTTGTGATATGCAAAGCTGCACCGGCATTTAAGATAACGGCTGTACGTTTGCCATCTGTGATCTTGCCGGATAAGATATCCTTTGTGATCTGTGCATTTTCTTCCGGTGTGCCACCGACCAGTTCGGCTTTGTCACAGAGGGTGAAGCCGTATGCGGTTGGGTCTAAGGTATAGGTGTTAAATGTACCATCGTTGAATTCACATACAGTTGTTGTTGTAACCGCTGAGATTTCATCCAGACCGTCGTTTCCATGAACGACCATACCACGTTTTACACCGAGGTTGCTAAGTACTTTTGCAAGCGGATCAACGAGGGAGGCATCATAGACACCGAGTAACTGAAGATTTGCTTTTGCCGGATTTGCAAGAGGTCCTAAGATATTGAATACTGTAGGAATCTTGATCTCTTTTCTTGGAGCGCCGACAAATCGCATTGCTGTGTGATATTTCTGTGCAAATAAGAAGCAGGTACCAAGATCCTTCAGACAGGCTTCGCTGACTTTACAGTCTGCTGCGATGTTGACGCCAAGGGCTTCCAGGCAGTCGGCTGTTCCGCATTTGCTGGATGCTGCACGGTTGCCATGCTTTGCCACCTTACCACCGCCTGCGGCTGTTACTAATGAGGAAACAGTTGAGATGTTAAAGGTTCCTGCGCAGTCGCCACCGGTTCCTACGATGTCGATCTCCTCATCGACATCCGGTGTAAATTCACCACAGTGTTTTCTCATGATCTCAGCAAATGCTGTGATCTCATCGATCGTTTCACCTTTAATATGAAGTGCTGTTAAGAAGCTTCCAATCTGTGCCTGTGTTGCTTCTCCACTCATAATTTCATCCATAACGGCTGCTGCCATTTCTTTGTCAAGATCCTTACCATTAACAACTGCTGCGATTGCTTCTATAATCATATTCATATCCTCCTTGAATGTATGTTCTAATAAACATTTGCGAATCCTATAAAGTATATTCATGATTAAACATTCTGACTTGCCAAAACAGTGGCATTTGAGACCGCCGGTTCTTGATGGTGCGTTAGCAGCATCTTAGTACCGCTGCAGGTCTCAACGAGCGGAAGCGTCCACTGGTTGGTAATGTCAGGAATGTTTAATCATAGAAATATAGTGCTGATTGCAAATGTTTGATTACGCCTCTAAAAAGTTTCGTAAGATGATCGTTCCTTTTGGTGTCAGAATCGATTCCGGATGGAACTGGACACCATATATTTCATAATCCTTGTGTTTGACTGCCATGATCTCATCATCGTCGGTTCGGGCAATAACGGTAAGAACATCCGGGAAGTTTTCTTCGGAAGCGGCAAGGGAATGATATCTGGCAACCTCGATCCGTTTCTGAAGTCCCTTGAACAGTTTGCAGTTGATGTCGACATTTGCAACGGACATTTTGCCATGCATCAGCTTTTGGGCGTATGTGATCGTTGCACCGTAGGTTTCACAGATTGCCTGATGTCCGAGACAGACACCAAGGATCGGAACCTTGCCGGCAAAATAGGAGATGGCTTCTTCACAGATACCTGCATCGGAAGGTCTTCCGGGACCGGGTGAAATGATGATCTTCTCCGGGTTCATTGCTTCAATCTCCTGACAGGTGTATTCATCATTTCGTATTACCTTGATGTCAGGATTGATCTTTCCTACAAGCTGATACAGATTGTAGGAAAAGCTGTCATAATTATCGATCAGTAATATCATGCTTCGTCACCTCGTATCTTTTGAGAATTAATCAATGCATCCGTTACGGCTTTTGCTTTGTTGATGCATTCCTGGAATTCATTTGCCGGTACACTGTCGGCTACAATGCCGGCACCGGAACGGACAAATACTTTATTTCCTTTGCGGTATGCGATTCGGATCGCGATGCAGGTATCCAGATTTCCGGAGAAAACGATATAACCGATCGCGCCGCCGTAAATACCTCGTTTGTTATTTTCAAGCTCGTTGATGATCTCACATGCCCGGATCTTCGGTGCACCGGATAAGGTTCCGGCCGGAAGAACCGCATCGACAGCGGAGATCGCATCCAGATCCTCACGGAGTGTTCCGCGTACGGTAGAGCCGATATGCATAACGTGTGAATAACGCTGGATGGACATATATCGTTCGACTTCGACCGTTCCAAACTGACTGACCTTTCCGAGATCATTTCTTCCGAGATCCACTAACATATTGTGTTCTGCAAGTTCCTTTTCATCTGCCATCAGGCTCTTTTCCAGTTCCAGATCTTCGACCTTTGTTTTTCCCCTTGGTCTTGTGCCTGCCAGAGGAAATGTGTGGAGAACGCCATCCTCTACCTTGACCAGAGTTTCAGGGGAAGCCCCGGCAACCTCGATCGTGTCACCGTCAAAGTAGAACATGTAAGGAGATGGGTTTGTGCTTCGGAGCAGTCGGTAGGTATCGAACAGGCTTCCTTCCATTTCGGCTTCCAGTCGGTTGGAAAGCACGACCTGAAAAATATCTCCTTCATATATATAGTGCTTTGCCTTTTCTACCATCCGGCAGTAGGCTTCTTTGTCAAATAATGGTTTGAATTCTGTCTTAAGAACAGGAGCAGGAATATCGGCTTCTGCGCCATGGAGAATGAGTTCTTTCATTTCTTTGATATCCTGTAAGGCTTTCTGATATCCTTCTTCGATATTTGCTGTGTCGGCATTTGCGATCAGGATCAGCTTGGATCTTACATTGTCAAATGCGATCACCTTGTCAAATAACATCAGGTCGACATCCTGAAATCCTTCCTCGTCCTTTGCATCAAGCACCAGCTTCTTTTCACTGTATCTCAGATAGTCATAAGAGAAATATCCAACCAGTCCGCCGGTGAAGGTAGGGAAGCCTTCGATCTTCGGACTCTTATAATCTTTTAAAACCTCACGGATGAAGATTTCCGGATGGATGCCGGAGGTCTCTTTGATGACTGCTCCGTTCTCATCCTTTAATGTCAGGGTTCCGTTCATACAGGTGATATCCAGTTTTGGACTGTATCCAAGGAAAGTGTATCTTCCCCAGAGCTCCTGATTCTCCACGCTTTCCAGAATGTAGCAATGCTCATTTTCCGCTTTCAGTTTCTTCAACAGATTGATCGGAGTGATGATATCAGAGAGCATCTCATAACAGACCGGAACCATGTGATATCCCTGTTTCGCATATTCTTTTGCTTCGCTAAGTGTTGGTCGTATCATATGTTTCACCTCGTTCATAAATAATAGTTTAATAAGTTATTTGAAATTGTTCATGTATGGTGAGGTGCGCTTTGCCTGATCTGCTTTTTATAAAAAGAAAAAGCACCGTCAGAAGATTGTATAAAAAAATCTCATCCAAAAGCAAAACGCTTATAGGACAAGATACAAATACAACACTCCTGCGGTGCCACCTATATTCATCAAAATCTGATGCACTCAACCATATACTAACATATATGTACTTTCTATAACGGGAAGTCTCCGTCGCCCCTACTAGATTCGCTCGTTCGGTTTGCCCTCGCAAGTCCATTCACTTAAGAAATCATCACTGCAATCTCACCACCTGCAGTTCTCTGGACATGTTGTTCATAAGCTACTCTTCTTGCTCATTGGTTTGTTTTATTGTATTCATATTGCACCGGTATGATATATTTGTCAAGAACTAATTTTATAATTGTTCAAAAAAAGGTACAATTATTTCGATGGAAAACCTTGTTTATTCGTTAAAAATCACTATAATAAAAGTAAGATGACTCGCTATGCGCAAGTATAGCTTTTAATACTGAAAATATACGGAACGTGTATGTAATGCATGATATATGATTCGTATAAATAATCAATGGAGGACTATAATCGTGGAAGAACGTAAAAATTTTGGTTTCGGTGTATTGATCGATATTTTGAAGAAAAATCCAAAAACAATTGTTTTGACTGAAGGTACTGATCCCCGTATTCTGGAAGCATCTTCAAGACTTCTTGCAAGTAACTTCCTGCATCCGATTCTTGTAGGAGATCCTGATAAGATTTATGAAGTTGCAGAGGAAAGCGGTTTTAATATAAGAGGTTCCGAGATCATTAATCCAAGGAATTTTGATCGTATGGATGAGATGGTTGAGATGTTCTGTGAACTCAGAAAGAGCAAGGGTGTGACACCGGAGCAGGCAAGAGAGATCTTGTATCAGAACAACTACTTTGGTACGATGCTCGTTAAGATGGGAATTGCAGATTCGCTTCTCGGTGGTGCTACATATTCAACTGCAGATACAGTAAGACCTGCTTTACAGCTGATCAAGACAAGACCGGGCAACACACTGGTTTCATCCTGTTTCATTCTGGTACGTCCGTTTGCAACAGGTGGTAATGAAGTGTTCGCTATGGGTGACTGTGGTATCAACATCAAGCCAAATGAAGATGAGCTGGTTGAGATCGCAGAGGAGACGGTTCGTTGTGCAAGAATCTTCGGTGTAGATCCAAAGGTTGCATTCTTAAGCTATTCAACCTATGGCTCCGGTAAGGGCGAAGATGTGGATAAGATGAGAAATGCAGCAAGAAAGACAAAGGAGCGTAATCCTGATCTTCCAATCTCCGGTGAGATCCAGTTCGATGCAGCCGTATCACCTAGAGTTGCAAAGAAGAAATGTCCACAGTCAGAGGTTGCAGGAAATGCAAATACCTTTATCTTCCCTGATATCAATGCAGGAAATATCGGTTATAAGATCGCACAGAGAATGGGTAACTTCTCAGCATATGGCCCGATCCTGTTAGGACTTAATTCTCCTATCAACGATCTGTCCAGAGGATGTACAGCAGATGAGGTTTATTCTATGGCGATCATCACAGCAGCATTAGCAGATAATAAAGATGCATAAATTGTAGATAGATAAAAGCCGGACACTATCTTTGGTTTAAAGAGATAGTGTCCGGCTTTTGTCTATTGTCTAAAGATGATTATTCTATTTGCAGGAATTCTGCGGCTGTTAATATTTGTGGCTTTTGAAGTCCTGATTCTGCTGATTTTTCATTGCAAGAAAGTGTGATTTTTCTTGAAATAAATGGGTAAATGGTTTACCATAATATCATGAGTATTTAGTATGGGATTGTAGCGTTTTTTTAGCGTGAAGGGCGAACAAATGACGCCTGTGAGACAGAAAAATTGGGACAGCATATTTGTGGGTGTCAGAATGGAGATTTGAATGAGTTTCGTGTATTCATTGTTTTTGAAGAGAGCCGGAGAGGAACTTTCACAATTTGATAACAGAATTTCTAACATGCTTCCAGTGGCTGCCGGTCTGGTTTTTTTTGATATGCGAAACTATCGTAATGATAATGGGGAATTTAATGTTTATATAGAGTGGAATGAGGAATTGAATTCCATCCTGAATGACAGACTGCCTTCGGGTGGTTATTTTATAAAGGCAACAAGAAAACAGGCAAGACAGTTGGAAGAAAAAACAGGTGGAATTCCTGTTTATATGAAGTTGATCGCACATGAGGGCAGGCTGTATCCGTATCGCACATATGTGATGTGGAATGGCAGGCCTTTTAGTGTGGAATTTAACGGAAATATATTGATCCCGGTTGATTATAAGAAGAAAGCAGAGAACGTGAGGATACAGGGTTCGCAGAATGGCGGTAAAGGAAATTGTACGGATGTATCTGGAAGTCAGATGAGTAGTCAACGAAGCTTATTCGGTACAAGCCAGAGCAAAACATTAGCAGGCAGTCAACATGGAACTTTTGTTGGTAGTGAACGTGAATTCTGGACGAGTAGCAATCGACCTTGGATGTATGAGTGGGAATATGAGAATGGCAGCCAGAGAAGTCTATTCGGTGGTAGTCAGAGAAGTCTGTTTAGTACAAGTCAACGTGGAAATTTCTTTGGAAGTCAAGGTAGATTTTGGGGGACAAGTCAGCAGGGATTCCTTTTTGGAAGTCAGCGGGAGTTTTTGACAGGTAGCAATCGGGGCTTCTTTTTTGGAAGCCGGAACGGCTTTTTCTATGGCAGCAACCGAGGCTATCTGACGGGCAGCAATCGTGAATTCTGGACAAGCAGTAATCGACCTTGGATGTATGAGTGGGAATACGAGAATGGCAGTCAGCGTGGATTTTTAGCAGGCAGCCGGTACACACCGACATTTTATCAGGCAACAGATGGTGGAGCAGATGATTATGATATTCCGCATTGGTATTACATGCCGCCGGAATGGCAGCTTATAAACCGGTCAAAACGACCATGCAGCAGAAAAGGCGGAAACAGCACATTTGGCTATGGGCTGGATTTAATATAGAGCGGAAGCG
>UMEF01023175.1_pt1 | contig 16383 bp, 10 predicted proteins | sample 1964671 | NCBI WGS metagenome assembly UMEF01 (sample SAMEA4836012, study PRJEB28245) | human gut metagenome | biome: gut microbiome; material: fecal sample | place: Denmark | collected 2008 | reverse complement strand
ACGTCTCCGTCCCGTCCTCGAAAAAGAGCTGTAACATAAGAACATTGTAGCGCTCCGCTGCCAGTTCGATCTCCTGTTCTCTGGCCTCTTTTAACACCTCCGAAAAGGAGTGCTCACCGGATACGATATGTCGGAACAGTCTTCTTTTTGTAAGCGTTCTCTGTTCTTTTTCGTTTTTTGTCTCTTCCTGTCTGCCTCTCCTGCCGTAAATTTTTTCTGCGATCCGCCTGATTGCTTCTAAAAGCTGTGCACTGGTCACCGGTTTCAGCAGATAGTCTTCCACACCGATCGAGATAGCTTCTTTTGCATAATCAAACTCACCATATCCGCTCAGAATCAGGATACTCGTATCCGGAAGTTCCTGTTTTACGATCCGGCTAAGTTCCAGTCCATCCATAAAAGGCATCCTGATGTCCGTGATCAGGATGTCCGGTTTTAGTTTCTGAATCATCGGATACGCGAGTTCTCCATCACTCGCCTCACCAACAAATTCAAATCCTTCCTCCTGCCATGCAATATTATTTCGTATCCCCTCCCGCATTACAATCTCATCTTCTGCCAGAAAAATTTTCAACATCGTTTCTGTTTCCCCCATCATATCTTCTTCCCGGACTCCCCATCCGCTGGAAAATCTATATGATGAAAATAGCACATTCCATAAAATGTTTCAATAAACAACTTTTGAAAAAGACCGGAGCCGCATGATTTCATATAGTGTCCCAAATCATGTCACTCCGGTCTTTTATTATATTATTTCCATCAACAATTTTTATTTTTCCCTATTGTACCGACAGGTAAGAATATCCCATCAGGCTCTCATCCACCGCATGTGCGACCTCACGTCCCTCACGGATTGCCCACACGACAAGAGACTGTCCTCTGTGCACATCACCTGCTGCAAATACATTTTTCACACTTGTTGCATATGCGCCCTCTGCGGTTGAAATGTTCGTTCTTGCATTTAACTCAACACCAAATGCATCAGCGACATATTTCTCTGTTCCAAGGAATCCTGCTGCGATCAGAACCAGATCTGCATCCAGTTTCGTCTCGGAACCCGGCACTTCTGACATTACCATGCGTCCGGTCTTTTCATCCTTTTTGCTCTCTAATTTTACGGTGATAATGCCGTTTAAGTTGCCATTTTTATCTTTTAAGAACTCTTTGACTGTCGTCTGGTAGATACGTGGATCATGTCCAAATACAGCGATCGCTTCCTCCTGACCGTAGTCTGTCTTGCAGACTTTCGGCCACTCCGGCCACGGATTATTCGCCGCTCTGGTATCCGGTGCTTTCGGCATCATCTCGAGCTGTGTCACGCTCGCGCAGCCATGGCGGATGGATGTTCCGACACAGTCGTTTCCGGTATCACCGCCACCGATGATGACCACTTTTTTACCTTTTGCAGAAATATAATTGTTATCTTTCAGGTCGGAATCTAAAAGACTCTTTGTGGTTGCCTTTAAGAAATCCACTGCAAAGTAAATGCCCTTTGCATCACGTCCCGGTGCCTTGATGTCTCGCGGATTTTTTGCACCGCAGGCTAAGATGACGCGGTCATAATCCTTTAATAACTTCGCTGCCTTTACATCTTTTCCGACATTGACGCTGGTTACAAATTCCACGCCTTCTTCTTTCATGATATCCACTTTACGGTCGATCACCCATTTTTCCAGTTTCATGTTCGGGATACCATACATCAAAAGTCCGCCGACACGGTCGTCACGTTCAAACACCGTCACCTGATGCCCACGCTTATTTAACTGATCTGCTGCGGCAAGTCCTGCAGGACCGGAACCGATGATTGCAACTTTCTTTCCGGTACGCACTCTCGGCGGTTTTGCTGCTGCATATCCCTTTTCATAAGCATTTTCAATAATGCCGTGCTCGTTTGCCTTACAGGTGACCGGATCTTCCCAGTGACCGCAGGTGCAGGCCGCCTCACAGAGTGCCGGGCACACGCGCGATGTAAATTCCGGGAAGTTGTTGGTTTTCTTTAAACGGTTATATGCCTGTTCCCAGTTTCCGGTATAGACAAGATCATTCCACTCCGGTACCAGATTGTGCAGCGGACATCCGCTTGTCATTCCCATGATGGTCATACCGGACTGGCAGAACGGCACACCGCAGTTCATGCATCTTGCGCCCTGAACCTGCTGTTTTTCCATGGAAAGTGGAATATGAAATTCCTTAAAATTTTTGATGCGCTCCTTCGGCTCGATCGCTTTCGCATCTTCTCTCTCATAATCTATAAATCCAGTTGGTTTTCCCATTGCTCATATCCTCCATCGTGATGCCCTGCGGCACTTGCCGCAGGAACATCTTGCTTATTTAACCTCTCGTGTTTGCATAAAATGCTTCGATCTGCGCCTGTTCTGAGGATAAACCTTTCTCCTCCATCTGAACGATTGCCATCAGCATCCGGTTATAATCGTATGGAATGACCTTTTTGAATTTCGGCAGGTATTCGCTGAAATTATCAAGGATCTCTTTTCCTTTTTCGGAATTGGTCAATGCCACATGCTCTTTGATCATGTCTTTTAATTCCATAACGTCATATTTATTGGATATTTCTTCGGAAAATACCATTTCTTTATTCATTCTTGTATACAGATCGTTGTCTTCGTCGAGTACATATGCGATACCGCCGCTCATACCTGCTGCAAAGTTCTTTCCAGTCTTACCAAGGACTACAACACGTCCGCCGGTCATATACTCACATCCATGATCGCCGACTCCCTCAACAACTGCGGATGCACCGGAGTTGCGGACACAGAAACGCTCGCCTGCAACACCACTGATAAATGCTTTTCCACTGGTTGCCCCGTAAAGAGCCACGTTACCGATGATGATATTCTCATCTTTTTTGTATTTTACGCCTGCCGGTGCATAAACAACCAGTTTTCCGCCGGAAAGACCCTTTCCAAAGTAATCGTTGGAATCCCCGACTAACTCTAAGGTCAGTCCTTTCGGGATAAATGCGCCGAAACTCTGTCCGCCTGCGCCGCTGCATTTTACGATAAAGGTATCTTCCGGGAGTCCCTCGCCGCCGTATTTCTTGGTGATCTCGGAACCGAAGATCGTACCGAAGGAACGATCGGTGTTGGTCACTTCCACGTCAATGCTTCTGCGCTGCTGTTTTTCAAGTGCCGGTCCTAACTGTTTTAAGAGCACCGTGATATCTTTTGATTTTTCCAACTCGAAATCATAAACCTGTTTCGGATCAAAGATGACTTTCTTTTTCTGGTCTGCAAACGGGTTGTTTAAGATTTTGGAAAGATCGATCTCTTTCTCCCTGCCGCTTAAATCATCACGAACCTTTAACAGATCGCTTCTGCCGACCATCTCATCGATCGTCTTACAGCCAAGTTTTGCCATGTACTCTCTCAGCTCTGCCGCGATAAAACGCATGAAGTTCTCAACATACTCCGGTTTTCCTGCAAAACGTTTGCGGAGTTCCGGGTTCTGTGTTGCAATACCTGCCGGACAGGTATCTAAGTTACAAACACGCATCATGACACAGCCTAACGTTACAAGCGGAGCGGTTGCAAAACCATATTCTTCCGCACCGAGCAGTGCTGCGATTGCAACGTCACGGCCACTCATTAACTTACCATCTGTCTCAATGCGGACTTTATTTCTAAGTCCGTTCATGATCAGAGTCTGGTGTGTCTCGGAAAGTCCAAGCTCCCAAGGAAGACCTGCATTGTGGATAGAGCTTGCCGGAGCTGCACCGGTACCACCGTCATAACCGGAGATCAGTACAACCTGTGCACCTGCTTTTGCAACACCGGCTGCAACGGTACCCACACCTGCCTCAGATACCAGTTTTACTGTGATTCTCGCATCACGGTTCGAGTTCTTTAAGTCGAAGATCAGCTGCTCAAGATCCTCGATGGAATAAATATCGTGATGTGGCGGCGGAGAGATCAGAGCCACGCCCGGAGTGGAAAGTCTGGTCTTTGCGATCCACGGATAAACTTTTTTACCCGGAAGATGTCCGCCTTCACCAGGTTTTGCCCCCTGTGCCATCTTGATCTGGATCTCCTGTGCACTGACTAAATACTGGCTGGTGACACCGAAACGTCCGGATGCAACCTGTTTGATCGCAGAACAGCGGTTGACACTGCTGTTTTTACTTGCGATACGCTCTGCATCCTCACCACCTTCACCGGAGTTGGATTTTCCATGCAGGCGATTCATTGCGATTGCGAGCGTCTCATGTGCCTCCTGTGAAATGGAACCATAGGACATCGCACCTGTTTTAAATCTCTGTACAATGGAGTCAACACTCTCTACTTCCTCAAGCGGTACACCTTTTTTCGGGTAATTGAAATCCATCAGTCCACGCAGTGTGATCTCTCTTTCTTCCTTATTAACCAGATCCGTGTACTGTTTGAACAGCTCATAGTCACCTCGTCTGGTTGCCTCCTGTAACAGATGGATCGTTGCAGGATTGTAAAGATGCGGGTCTGCTCCGCTTCTCATCTTATGGCGTCCGCGGCTCTCTAAAGTCAGATCGGATTCAAGTCCAAGCGGATCGTAGGCTGCAGAATGAAGCTCATTGACATCATTTTCAATATCCTTTAATGTGATACCACCAATACGGCTGACCGTGTTGGTAAAATATTTGTCAATGACATTTTTATCAATACCGATCGCCTCGAAGATCTTAGAACCCTCGTAAGACTGGATCGTGGAAATACCCATCTTGGATGCGATCTTTACGATACCGTTTAAGATTGCATTGTTGTAATCCTGTACGGCTGCATAGTAATCTTTGTCAAGCATATGCTCGTCCACAAGCTGTTTTACCGTATCCTGTACCAGATATGGGTTGATCGCGCACGCACCATAGCCGAGCAGTGTTGCAAAATGATGTACCTCTCTCGGTTCGCCGGACTCTAAGATCATCGCAACCGATGTTCTCTTTTTCGTTCTTACCAGATGCTGCTGTAAGGCTGAGACAGCAAGCAGTGAAGGAATCGGGACATGGTTCTCATCGATTCCACGGTCAGAAAGGATCAGGATGTTTGCGCCATCTCTGTATGCACGGTCGGCTTCCACAAACAGACGGTCGATTGCCTTTTCAAGGCTTGTGTTTTTATAGTAAATGATCGGGATCACTTCTACTTTAAATCCCGGCACCTTCATGGCTTTGATCTTCATCAGGTCTGTGTTTGTCAGGATCGGGTTATTAACCTTTAATACCTGACAGTTCTCTGCCTTTTCCTCTAAGAGGTTACCGTCCTCACCGATATAAACTGTTGTGGATGTTACAACTTTCTCACGGATCGAATCGATCGGCGGGTTTGTTACCTGTGCGAACAGTTGTTTGAAATAGTTAAATAACGGCTGATGGTCACTCGCAAGTGCAGCAAGCGGTGTATCAATACCCATGGCAGATGTACCCTCGCCGCCGTTCTTTGCCATCGGAAGGATTGCTTCACGCAGGGACTCGAAAGTATAACCGAATGCTTTTTGCATTCTCTGGCGTTCTTCCTTGGTATATTCCGGCACACGCTCGTTCGGAATCTTTAAATCTTCCAGTTTTAAGAGGTTGCGGTCAAGCCATTCACCATATGGCTGCTTGTTTGCATAAGTTTCTTTCAATTCATCATCGTCGATCACACGGCCTGCAACGGTATCAACTAAAAGCATTTTACCAGGACGCAGGCGCTCTTTTACGAGAATCTTTGTCGGATCGATATCAAGTACACCAACCTCGGATGAGAGGATCAGATAATCATCATCTGTAATGTAATAACGGGAAGGACGCAGACCGTTGCGGTCAAGCACTGCTCCCATCATATCACCGTCGGAGAACAGAATAGATGCAGGTCCGTCCCACGGCTCCATCATCGTCGCATAATACTGATAGAAATCTTTTTTCTTCTGTGACATGATGCGGTTGTTTGCCCATGGCTCCGGGATCATGATCATAACTGCAAGTGGAAGTTCCATGCCGCTCATAACCAGAAATTCCAAGGTATTATCAAGCATTGCGGAGTCGGAACCCTCGGAATTGATAACCGGAAGTACCTTCTGCAGTTCTCCTTTTAAGTGCTCAGACTCCATCGTCTCCTCGCGGGCAAGCATCTTGTCCGCATTACCCTTGATGGTGTTGATCTCACCGTTATGTACGATAAAACGGTTCGGATGCGCTCTCTCCCAGCTTGGATTCGTGTTCGTGGAGAAACGGGAGTGCACGGTTGCGATCGCTGATTCGTAATCTTTATCCTGTAAGTCAGCAAAGAATAAGCGAAGCTGCTCTACTAAGAACATACCTTTGTATACGATGGTTCTGCTGGATAAAGAAACCACATAAGTATCATCGTTGGACTGTTCAAAAACACGTCTTGCCACATACAGTTTGCGGTCAAAATCAAGTCCCTTTGCCACTTCTGCCGGACGTTTGACAAAGCCCTGCATAATATACGGCATACAGTCAACTGCTTTCTGTCCGAGTTTGGTCGGATCGGTTGGAACTTCTCTCCATCCTAAGAACTCCATTCCTTCCTTGTTCACGATGACCTCAAACATTTTCTTCGCCTGGTTGCGTTTTAATTCATCCTGCGGGAAGAAAAACATGCCGACACCGTAGTCTCTCTCCTCTCCAAGCTCGATTCCAAGTGGTTTTGTCACTTTGGAGAAAAACTTGTGTGATACCTGAAGCAGAATACCAACACCGTCACCTGTCTTGCCCTCTGCATCTTTACCTGCTCTGTGTTTCAAGTTTTCTACGATCTTTAATGCATTCTCTACCGTTGCATGTGTCTTGATACCTTTGATATTGACAACAGCACCGATACCGCAGTTATCATGTTCAAATCTCGGATCATACATTCCGGTTTCTGTCTTACAGCTGCCCGCTACAGAAAAACGGTCTAATTTCTGCTCTTTCATCTTCAACTTCCTTTCTCCATCCACTCATCTGTCTTCGCCTGAAAAACAGTTGTCTTTTGTCGGATTTGTTATGTATTAATATACAACTTTCATATTCGTTTGTCTACCAGTTTTTTCTTCATATTATCTGATAATATGATAATTATATGCAATGTATGTATATTATCTGTCTTTTTTATTTATTTTCTCTTAAAATAATATCTATACAAACAATTCAATAGAAAAAAGATGCAAAAAAATTTCATTAATTTTTCTGCATCTTCGCATTTTTATTATTTCTATTAAATTGTGTTTAAATTGTATCTGTGTCTTTCCGCTCTTTTACCTGCAGATCTATGCTTCCATGCCTGCCAGCTCATCCATTTTTTTCTTAAACCCATGGTTAAAAATTGCGATTACACGTCCGACTCCGATCACTGCCACCACCGTTCCAAGCCCGATTCCGATCAGATGTCCCTGACAGACCAGTCCGACTGTGATCGTGATACAGATGTTGAAGAGGTCAAAACAGTTTTTGGTAAATCCCACACTCTTATGTACCGTGTCTGCGATCGCCTGCATAGCTTCCGGCAAGTTGATTTGGGTATGCCTCCCCAAATACCAGAATCACTGCCGAAAACAGATTCAGAAACCTTGTGAAAATAAGACTTAACGGCAACTGCAGCAGATCCATAAGCAGTGTCAGACGGATGTCCATTTTCTGTGCGTGCATCAAAGTTTCTCCCTCTGCCTTCTGATACCGGAAATGCCGGATCAGATGCAGGATCATCTCCACAAGCACAAACAGTGTGTAGATCACCATTGTCATATTCATTGTTCTTTCCCTGATTTCTTTCGCTCATCTGTTACAATGTGTTTCAATTCCATTGTCATGGACTAATAGTTTCTTTCCCATATTTGGTCAAAGAAGTCATTTCCCTCCAGTGTTTTCCCATCACAACTATACAAAGCACCATTATCAATGTCAAGTGACAGAAGAAGCGTGGAATCATCCAGGTATGGCGTCATTTTTTCCTTTAAAAGCGGGACGACATCTTCCCTGTGTATACATTCGTTCCAGTCCTGGTGTTCATCCTTGTCAACTGCAAATTCAACGCCATAGGTATCCTCTATCACGATTCCCTTTTCATCATCCACATAAAAGGCTGCGAAGTCATATTGGGCAGTTCCCTGCATTTCATAGGTTGTGCTTATCAAAAGATAGTCCAGACCATCCTTTTTCGAAAGACATATCGTTCCATTTCCTGCATGCGACAGGTGAAAGTTTCTGCTGATAAATCTCGGATAACTTTCATATTCTCCATCTTTTGTTCCGCGATAGACTTTCACATAACATCCATATGAACTGTTACTTACAACATCATCTACTGTTGCATCCGGCTCACCGCCATATCCGACTACTGAAACCAGATCTGCGATTCCATCGTGTGTGATATCTGCTGTTGTTTCAAATACAGGCACCTCATAGGCATCCTTACCCGGATAATCTGAATTATAATAGTTTCCCTCTTCCCCTAACTGACCGATATCGCTGTATGTGGAATATACATACTCCTGATTCTCCACGACATATTTTTGTGTCTGTGCATCAGAAGTATTTTCTGTAGTTTCAGAGATTTCTGTACCTGATTCTTTTTCTGTGTCTTCTGATATGTTTTCTAACATTTCTTCCGTATTTCCTGTTTTCAGTTTTTCCGGCATCTCTTCTGCATTTTCTGTTTTCTTCGCGTTTTCTGCTTCTTTCTCATTTTCTTCCAATACTGACGCGTTTGAAGCAGCAGAATTTTCTATTGTTTTTTTACTGCATCCAGCAAAACACTCACTTGCAAGTACAACAGTAATCATCGCCATGACTAATTTATTTTTCATTTTCCCCACCTCATAACATACTCTTTTTCGTTTGTATCTTCATCTGTTTCTTCCGCCTGAATCAAGAAATTCTCCCTCTGATAAAAGTAAATTGCATGCACATTCTTTTCGTATACACATAAACACAATTCGGTTTTTCTGCTTTTTACATAATCCAGCAGACATTTTCCAATTCCCATCGATTGTGCAGATTCTTTCACAAACAATCCCTCGATATAGCAATCATTTATTCCGATAAAACCATCTATCTGACCATTTTTTTCCTCTTCATATACATATACTTCTGCTTCCGGCAGAATCTGTTTTACCATTTCATAATTGCCGGTCCAATATTCCTTGTCTATAAAACTATGTGCCTTGATGTTTGTCTCAAGCCATATCTGCAAAACATCAGATATATCCTTTTCTTCCATTTTTCTTATCATACATTTACCCCATCTCTATTTTCGTCTTAGTGCACTGCAAAGATATCTTTTTACCCACTCCTTATCGCTCATAAAATTTCATTTTTCTGTATTGATAAAAGCCGGAAAATCCGCAATTTATACGCATTTCCGGCTCTCTGCTTACATATGCTGTCTATCATTCTTTTTGTTTCATAAACTATAGTTCATGCAGCTTCAGGCTCTCTCGTCAAATTCCACATTCTTCTTCCACTTCCAGAACCCCCATATCACAGCGCCAGCCACCACAAGCATCACTGCCGTAAATCCAATTCCTTTCGCATCCGTCGTATAGCCAAAGGACAGCCATCCCGTTTCCTCACGTACGACCGACACAGTGTTTGCTGCGATGTGTCCCAGTACCGGCACATAGAAAAATCCTGTTTTTTCATACAAAAATGCAAGCAGACATCCCAAAACCGCCGCATACAGAAACTGCACCAGGTTCGCATGCACCAGTCCAAAGATCAATGCGGAACAAATAATTGCAGGGGCGACACCCAACATCAATTTTAGTCTCTGATAAACCACGCCCCTGAATAATAATTCTTCCGCGATTGGGATCAGAAAACAGGATCCAAGGAACTCATAGACTGCTGCGCCTGCAAAAAATGCCTGATTTGCAGTCTGGAACCCTTCTGATGCCTGAATTAATGATGTCATCGCAATGATATTGTTGACTGCAATTCCAAGTGCCGCTACGGACACAACAGTCACGGCAATATTGATTGCCTGCTCACTGCTAAAGCGAAACTTCTTTTTTCCGTAAACAGTATCCCGGATGTTTTGATCTGCCATATAAAATTTTAATATGACCGGAATCGTAACTGCATCACCCACAAGCTGGCGCAGCATGTAAGTCTCATCTGCACTGCCGAGAAGTATCTCCAATGCAAAATAACAGAGACTTGATACCACATAGTAAAGCCCGACCGGATAAATAATCTGCCAGATCTGGAAGCCCTTTGTCTGTTTCATCGTTTGTTTCCCTTCGTATCACGTCCCGCGGTGCGCAGACGGTTTAATGCCACTTCTTTGCCTTTTACTTCAATATTTACTACATCTTCCGCATTCAGAAGATAGATCGCCGCAAGCGCGTCCCCGGCACCTAATTTCATGCCGCGCACACCAACTGCTCCCTTTTTCTTTTCCGGGATACTGGAAATGTCGATCCGTAGAAAAAAGTCTTTTTCGGACTGCATCACGAGCGTCTCCTCAAGTGCAAGTGCCTGTACAAAGATCAGCTCATCGCCCTCATTTAATTTTGTCGCAGCCGTGGTTCGTTTTGCAACGTCAAACTCACTTCCATCCACGACTTTAAGCATAGCAGATTTTGTTCCAAACAACACCTGGGAATGGCTGATTGCCGCAAGGTTCGTGATATAGACAAAATTTTCCTCGCTGCTGTTATAATTACTCAGGTTATCGATCGGCGTTCCCTTGTCTCGGAATTTACCGTAAGGAAGATCTAACACCTTTAACAGATGCATCTGTCCCTTATTGGTAAAAATGCAGATCTTGTCCGTATTTTTGCAGGTCAGGATATAGCGGTTTTCTGTGTTTGCCGCCTCCTTATTTCTCTCATACGTTGCGACATCCACGGTTTTTGCGTATCCAAAACGATCCATTAAGAATACAACATCCATCTCCTCAATCTTCTTCTCCTCAACGACCGCTTCCTCTAAGTTATCGATCACCGTTTTTCTCGGTTTTGCGTACTCTTTCTTAAAACTCTCCAATTCTTTGATGATGACTTTCGCCATAGCCGCGCGGCTTCCCAAAATATCCTCATATTTTGCGATATTTTTCAAGGTCTCATCATGATCTTTTAAGAGTGCTTCGAGTTCGAGTCCGATTAATTTCTGCAGACGCATCTCAAGAATCGCCGTAGTCTGTCTCTCCGTAAAACGAAGTTTTGCAGCGTCTCGTTTTGACTGTTCCGATTTAAAATTGATGTTATCTGTGATACCGTCGGTTAAGCAGGCTCTCGCATCCTTCACATTTTTACTTCCGCGCAGGATCTCAATGATCAGGTCAATGACATCCGTTGCCTTGATCAGACCTTCCTGAATTTCCTTTTTGTCGCGCTCTTTTGCAAGAAGTGTCTGATATTTGCGTGTTGCAAGCTCATACTGGAAATTCACATGATGGCGGATGATCGGCACGATTCCCATAGTTTCCGGTTTTCCGTCCGCTACCGCTAACATGTTAACGCCAAAGGTATCTTCCAGTTTTGTTTTCTTGTAGAGAAGATTTTTTAAATTTTCGACATCTGCACCCTTTTTCAGCTCCAGAACGATGCGTATTCCCTCTTTTGAGGACTGGTTTGTGATATCCACGATATCGGAAGTTTTCTTTGCCTCAACAAGGCTGTAGATATCGTTTAAGAATTTTCCGATATTGGCACCGATCATGGTGTACGGGATCTCTGTGATCACAAGACGGTCTTTTCCGCCTTTTCCCTTTTCAACTTCAACTTTACCGCGGATCTTGATTTTTCCCATACCGGTTGAATAAACGGCTAACAGTTCATCCTTATTTGCAACGATACCACCAGTCGGAAAATCAGGTCCCGGAATATACTGCATCATCTGCTCGGTATTGATGTCCGGGTCTTTCATATATGCGATCACACCGTCAATGACCTCGCCAAAATTGTGCGGCGGGATACTGGTCGTCATACCGACGGCGATTCCCTCTGCACCGTTTAAAAGCAGGTTTGGAACTTTGACAGGGAGCACCTCCGGCTCTTTTTCCGTCTCATCAAAGTTCGGGACAAAGTTTACGACATCTTTATCTAAGTCCGCCAAATAGGCTTCCTGTGTAATCTTCTGTAAACGCGCCTCAGTATAACGCATTGCTGCGGCGCCATCTCCCTCGATGGAACCAAAATTACCGTGTCCATCCACAAGCGGCAGTCCTTTTTTGAAATCCTGCGCCATCACGACGAGCGCATCATAGATGGAACTGTCACCGTGCGGATGATATTTACCCATCGTATCACCGACAATACGCGCACACTTACGGTACGGCTTGTCATAGCGGATGCCAAGTTCATACATATCATAAAGCGTTCTTCGCTGCACCGGTTTTAAACCATCCCTCACGTCCGGAAGTGCACGCGCAATGATAACGCTCATGGCATAATCAATATAAGATTTCTGCATCAGTTCCGAATACTCGGTGCGGATAATCTGTTCTTCCTGATTCATATCATACTCCATTTCTATCCGTTTTTCAGGGCATCACAAGTCAGCTGGCACTGCTCACTTCCCGCCCACATGTTACTGTCTGCTCCCTGCCAGTCGTTCCAGTAACACCCACATCTCTATCAGATATCAAGTGCTGCGTCTTTTGCATGTTCATAAATAAACATCTTGCGCGGCGGCACATCATTTCCCATCAAAAGTTCCGTGATATCGGACGCCATACGTCCATCTTCGATCTCGATGCGTTTTAAGATCCTCGTTTCCGGGTTCAAGGTCGTCTCCCAGAGCTGCTCCGCATCCATCTCACCGAGACCTTTATATCGCTGCAGAGTAAAATTGCTCTTATGGTTCCTGCGGTAACGTTCCAATGCCGCATCGTCGTAAAGGTATTCTTCTTCCCCTTTAGACGGGATGGCTTTGTACAATGGCGGCATTGCCACATAGACATGTCCCTCATAGATCAATTCCGGCATAAAACGATAAAACAGTGTCAGAAGCAGTGTGGAAATATGTGCTCCATCGACGTCGGCATCTGCCATGATGATGATCTTGTCATAGCGCAGTTTCGTGATGTCAAAATCATTGCCGTATCCTTCGGAAAAACCACATCCAAATGCATTGATCATCGTCTTGATCTCTGCATTTGCAAGCACCTTGTCAATACTTGCTTTCTCAACATTTAAAATCTTACCACGGATCGGCAGGATTGCCTGAAAATTACGGTCACGCGCCGTCTTTGCAGAACCTCCCGCGGAATCTCCCTCGACGATAAATATCTCACAGATCGACGCGTCCCTGCTCTCACAGTTTGCAAGCTTTCCGTTGGAATCAAAAGAGAATTTCTGTTTTGTCAGAAGATTCGTCTTCGCGCGCTCCTCGGTCTTGCGGATCTTTGCCGCTTTCTCCGCGCAGGAGATCACGGTCTTTAATACCTCTAAATTTTTGTCAAAATAAAGCTGAATCTCATCCCCGGTCACTTTTGCCGTGACACGCGACGCATCCTGATTATCCAGTTTTGTCTTGGTCTGTCCTTCAAAACGTGGGTCCGGGTGTTTGATGGAAACGATCGCCGTCATACCATTACGGACATCCGCTCCCGTAAAATTAGAATCCTTTTCCTTTAAAATGCCAAGTTCTCTCGCATAGGAATTGATGACTGTAGTAAACACCGTCTTAAATCCCGTGATATGCGTACCACCCTCCGCATTAAAAATATTGTTGCAGAATCCTAAAATATTCTCATGGAACTCATTGGTATACTGGAATGCTGCCTCAACCGTGATTCCGTCCTGCTCGCCCTTAAAATACACCACATCGTGAAGCACCTCGTTCTTTTTGTTCAGATCCTTGACAAAACCAATGATCCCCTCTTCCTCATGATATACAATATGTTCCACTTCCGGTCCACGTTTATCCTCATAAATAATCGTCAGTGCCGGGTTCAAGTATGCTGTCTCATGCATACGGCTTTTTACTTCGTCCTCTTTGAATCTGGTCTTTTCAAAAATCTCAGGATCCGGAAGAAAATTGACCTTCGTACCGGTTTTTTTCGTTTTTCCAATGGTCGGAAGAAGCCCGTTTTCCAGTTCCACCACCGGAATACCACGCTCATAACCATCGTGATGAATGTAACCATCCCTGCTGATCCATACATCCATATGTGTCGACAATGCATTTACAACAGACGAACCTACTCCATGCAGTCCTCCACTGGTCTTATAAGCGGAATCATCAAACTTTCCTCCTGCATGCAGCGTCGTATAAACAATACGCGCAGCTGAAACTCCCTTTGCATGCATGCCGACCGGAACGCCTCGTCCGTTATCCTCAACGGTACAGGAACCATCCGCTTCTAATGTTACACAGATCGTATCGCAGGCTCCCGCAAGATGTTCATCCACTGCATTGTCCACAATCTCGTAGATCAGGTGATTCAATCCTTTGCGCGAAACACTGCCGATATACATTCCCGGTCTTTTTCTTACCGCCTCAAGCCCTTCGAGAACGGAAATACTGCTCTCGTCATAGCCGCCTGTTTTTGCCATTTCTTTCTTCCCTTTCCTGCTAAATCTATTACTTTTATACTGAATTGCTATCTCTGATCCGTATCCTGACGTCTCGCATACCGCATATGAGAAATAACCATCAGTGCAAGTTTAAACGTCATCGCATCGTCAAATTTACGGATATCAAGTCCAATGATTTTCTCTAATCGCTCCAGACGGTACACTAAAGTATTTCTGTGCACATAAAGCTGTCTGGCTGTCTCTGAAATGTTCAGATTGTTTTCAAAAAACTTCTGAATCGTCGTCGTTGTCTCTTCATTAAAAATATCCGGGATCTCATCCCCAAACACCTCATGAATAAACATCTCACAGAGACTCATCGGAAGCTGGTAGATCAGACGCCCGATACCAAGATAACGATATGCGATCGTCTCTTTTTCTGCATAGAAAATCTTTCCAACCTCAAGCGCCATCTTTGCCTCCTGATAGGATTTTGCAATATCCGGCAGATTATTCACCTGATTGCCGTAGCCGACCCTCACGCGCACCATTGCCTCGGTATGCATATTGTCCACAATCATATCGGCTAACTTCTGTAATTCATCTTCATTCTTCACGTCGCGAACATCCTTGATCAGGACGATGCTCTGCTCGTCCACTTCTGTCACATAATCACGCATCTTGGTCGCAAAGAGATTTTTCACAAGCTCCACTGCGGTGGAATCTTTCTTATCTTCTAAATCGATCACATAAACCACACGCTCCGCCTGCTCGATATGAAGTTTCTGCGCCTTATTGTACATATCTACGACCAACATATTTCCAAGCAGGATATTCTGCATGAAATTGTTGCGGTCAAACTGCTCCATATAGGCAGCCGCAAGGTTTCTGATCTGGCAGACTGCAAGGCGTCCCACCATATAAGCATCCTCTGCCTGTGATTTGGTCAGCAGAATATATTCTATCTCTCCATCAGCGATCACCTTAAAAAAATGATATCCTGAGAGCATCTGGCTCTCAGCCATGGAATCTGCAAAAGATGTGATTGCACCTTCTAAATCTCCCTCCGGCTCAAATGTTGCTGCAACCGGCTTTCCTTTTTCCGTGTAAAGTGCAAGATCAATTCTCGATATATCCTTTATCTCATCAAGTGCTGTCTGTATTTTATGGTTTGAAATCATAATCTATTTCCTTTCCGATATCTCCCCTTCGTCTAGTTCCACCCATCATCCGATCTATAATTTCATCCTTACTGACGAACAAAAACTGGGTACATCACTGTACCCAGTTTTATTTTAAATGATGTTCTGTTTAATTTTACCGAATTAGTTGGTAATTGTCAATTCTGTTTCTTTGTCGAAAACATGAATCTTCTCAGGATCAATAGCAAGTTTGATGTGATCTCCCATACGTGCTGTTGTTCTGGAATCAACTTTTGCAGTCATGCTTGTGCCTGCTACTTTGAAGTATAATAATACCTCAGAACCTAATAACTCGTATCCTGTTACATCAGCCTCGAATGCGCAATCTTGGTGTGCTTCGATCTCAATCTCGGAATCTCCGATATCCTCTGGTCTGATACCCATAACAACTGTCTTTCCGTTGCATCCTGCATCTGCAAGTTTCTTTGCTTTTGCTGGTGGTAATACGATTGTTGTGTTATCGAATGTAAGAGAAACTTTGTCTCCCTCAACTTTACATTTTGTATCGATGAAGTTCATCTGCGGAGAACCAATGAATCCTGCAACGAATAAGTTGTTCGGCTCATTGTATAATTTCTGCGGAGAATCAACCTGCATGATTACACCATCTTTTAATACAACGATTCTGGTACCAAGTGTCATAGCCTCGGTCTGATCATGTGTTACATAGATGATAGTTGCTTTTAATCTGTTATGTAAAGAAGCGATCTCAGAACGCATCTGTACACGAAGTTTTGCATCCAGGTTG
>UMEF01006638.1_pt1 | contig 16909 bp, 17 predicted proteins | sample 1964671 | NCBI WGS metagenome assembly UMEF01 (sample SAMEA4836012, study PRJEB28245) | human gut metagenome | biome: gut microbiome; material: fecal sample | place: Denmark | collected 2008 | reverse complement strand
TAAGCTTGGATATAAACGCCTAACCCAAAGTGATATATGGATATTTCAAAAATGAGCAAGGCACAGCTTGTAAAACTCATAGGTACTTCCTATGTATTCGTGCCAAAGACCAAAGGACACATGTATTGCAGACTGGACGATAGAGGTATTTCTATTGCAGTTACCGACGATTACTCAGTTGTGTCTACCAACTTCCATAGAAACGTATTTACCAATGTAGTAAGTGGCGGTTATTCTAATCCTTATCTGTGGCTTAGAACATTCTGTGAGTGCATCGAAGCAAGCAAAGAATTTGGAGAAGTTAAGGACAAGAATGGGAATGTACAAGGTTTCAGCTTCTCTCAACTGATGGAACATGCTGACGAAATGCCAGAAGAGGTTGTTAAGGTATTGCAGCATACAGAGCGATGGATTTATACGCTTTCCGAGCCAGCCTTTGCCGTTGGAGGAGATACATTGCAAGTTACCAATGTGATGTGTATGTACTTCTCGTACTTGGCAAAAAGCAACACCATGCTCATGCCTGCACCTTCCGATATTTCTCGCAACGAATTTTATCAAAGGTATATTGAGGTTATCCGCTATCTTTCTCTTGAAACAACGCTTGATGAAGAAAAGGTAAAAGATTTGAAGGAACAAATCTGCAACATCGAACGTGAGGCAATGAATAAGATTGAGATGCTGATTAAGGATAACGGTGGTGAGTTTAAGCAATCCATTGCCATTCCTAAAAGAGAAGTTGATGAAGGAGAAGCCTTAACCGAAATGAAGAATGATAAGTTGGAGTAATTTTGTCGCGGTCGTAATAGGCATTGCATTCATATACTGGCTACGTAAGATAAGCGATTATGGAAATCCATTTATAGCTGCCTTTATGAGCATATTATGGTTTTTCTCTCTAATCATTTTTTACGCGATTTGGGGAGGAATATTTTGGTGGTAATTAAACTAACAACATGAGTAAGATAGAAAGATTTAAAGAGATAGTTGCTGAAATGGCAACGCTCTACGAAAACAAGAACAAAGATTATGGCGATTCATTCGGCAAGTCAATCAAAGAACATGGCAATATAGCTGGCATTGTTCGCATGGAAGATAAGTTTAACCGATTGAAGTCATTGCTTAATAGTAATGAGAAGCCTAATTATGAATCGGTGTCTGATACGCTGACTGACCTTGCAAACTACGCCATTATGATGCGTATCGAACTTGAAGGTAAAGAAGGTACTACTCAAAAGGCTACTCAATTTGAATGTAAGGTAGATGCAGACCTATCATCTCTTGTCGGTAAAATCATGACTTGCCCACACAAAAGTCTGTCAGAGGACGGAGCAGAGGAAATAAATAAAGCTTTGCGCCAGCTTTTGGAAGATACAGAAGAGGCACAAAAGTATTTTTCAGAAAGTGTATCTGACTTGGATGAAATGAAAAAGAATATTCTTAAAGGTCTTGTTGATAGGTTCAAAGGACTTACTTGTAAGATTTTCGATGATGATGTGTTTTGTACCATAAAATTCTAAATGGCACTTATATACAAAGAGGCACTTAGCTTTTATAAATGCTAATGTAGCGATAACCAAGCTACACCTAAAAAATAGTATTAACCCAACCGATGGCGCATCGGGGATTGGACGGTGAGAACCCAACTATGGACGACCGGAGCGCAAGCTCCCTAAGAAGTAGCGGCTCGATGAAACGTCAAATTATTCAAGTGTAAGCTTGGATATAAGCGCCTACCGTCTGTGAAGATAGTTTAGATTGATTTTCAATTTTTCATTAAGAGTGATTTTAATATTCTTATGCCCTTCTTGCTTGTGAAAGTAGGAAGGTTTTTTGGAACTTTCACAGATTTTATCTACTTTTGTAGTGAAGTCTAAACTTAAAATATAAAACGAAATGGCTGGAACAACTTTTACCAACAAGCGACTTTCCTATCATGTGTCTAACACAACTGGCACTATCACATTGGAAGGTGACGCTACAATCAATTCGCAATCATTGATTGATTCATTCAATGGTAGTGTAAACTCTACTACCGGACAGTACGGCAACTTCTCTTATTCTGAATCCGATGGGGGACAAGTTAATAGAAGCTACAACGGCTCAAAGGAAATCGAAGTAGAGGCTTGTGACCTTATTGATTCTGTAATTGAAGACATCAAAGCAGAAGCATTGAAATAATGGTTAATTACGAGCAGACAAAGAGCTTGATGAAATCAAGAGGGGTAGATAACCTCTCTCCTCTAGACTTCTCTTTTTCACTGATGGTAGCTATTGGTATCAATGAGATACAATCTTATATGGTTACTATCAGAGGGAAAGAGTACGAAAAGAAAACCGAAGAACAAATACCTAAGTTCCGTGAAAGATGTAGCTTGGAGGTTACAGACTATCTTGAACGGACAGATATTAAAGAAACTATAAGGTTTCTTAGGGCAGAGCATGATAGGAATATCAAAGATACTGCCTTGCAGCTTGAAGACATTGACTTCAATGCAGAAGACCTAAGAAAGATATTGGCGAAGTTCTTGAAAGAGAAATACAAGGACATTGACGCAGCCGACGCAAAGGACCTGCTCAACGCTATCAAAATATATGTGGATAAGTTCGGAGATTCCGGAGAAGATGGAGTTGCCAAGTTTAACCGACACTTTATCCAAGTTTATCCTCCTTATAATGCTGTATGTCCCAACTGCGGAAAAGAAATTGACCTCCCTCGTGGCGTCAATTCTAAATGCAAGCATTGCGACCATCAGTTTGTATGGAGTGAGGAAAAGGAAAGATACTATTAACATGCCTTTATTTATTAAAACTTTGTAAGTTATTCATTTTGAGCATCGGTTTGTGAAAATAGATGCTTTTTATAGAAACATTTTAAAAACAATATAATAATGAAAACATCTAAAATTGTAAGCGTTTATAAGACAATGAACGATAGCAAACTCACTAAGATGGAGGATGCTGACAAGTTTAAAGTTATTAAAGCATTACGTGCTATTAAGCCAATCAGTGAAGGCTATGAGGAATTTGTCAAGCTGACACACGAGAAGCTGAAAGACGATAAAATGGAAGAGATGCAGAAGAAAGCCCAACACTGGCAGGAAATGCAGTCACAAGGGAAGGAAGTTGAATACTCCTTTGAGGAGCGCAAGGAACTCAATGAGTATTTCCAGAACTTCAATAATACCATTGAGAAGCTGATGAAGGAAGAGGGCGACAAAGAAAACGAACTCACCTATGACAAGTTGAGTGAGGATGCTTTCGGAAAGTACATCGCTTCCAACGACTTCAATGTAAGTACCATCATGGACTTGCAGGAAGTTCTTGTAGGAGAATAGTATTTGTTGCATATTACATAGTTTATTTAGAGGTTTGGGGAGCTTGTGAAAGTTCCCCTTTTCTATTGTTACATTATTGGTCGTAGAGGCTCTACGAAATCTGTATATCTCGATGAATCAAGAGTAACCCAGACCTTATAGGATTTGTCTGCTTCTATATCAAATATCTTTCTGATAACTGTGTATGTTTCACCAGCAGCCACAGTGAATGTTCCTAACTCTAATTTTGTTTCACCAAGCATCAGTGGGTCAAACAAGTCATGTTTAGCGAAGCGAACCCACAGCCAATTATTAGTAAAGGTCTTGCTTGAACTTGTCGGGTTCTTGACTTGAACAGTCACAGTCAATGCAGTTGCAATCATTCCAATACCAGCATTGATAATGATATTATATGTGGTACTTACTACTTGTATCTCGGCAACCTTAGTATTAGGCAAAGTGAAATAGCCAGCAGCCTTATCTGCGTCCAGTATGCCAAGCTTTACAGTAGACAAGAAGGGATAGACATTATATGTGTTTACTGGCAATCCTCCAACTGGTACTTGTACCAGCATTGTCCCCGGACTGTCAGCAGTCAGTCGTTGCGACCTTGTTCCTCCTTTCTGAACCATATATACACCAAAGTACATATCCCCTAATGTATAAGTCACACCCTGCCATACCAATCCACCTATATCACTTAACGATAGGTTTCCTCCCATTGAAGACGATGGATTATAAGCTACTGTAGCGGTGAATGTACTTCCGCTTAGATTATCTACTTGCTTTGGAACTGTAAACGAGTGAATTGGCGCCATTGCTTCCGGCATATACCCTTCAAAGTCAAGAAGCCGGAAAGGTGCATTGCTTCCTCCTTGTGGCGGTGAATACTTATATCCATTTGCTCCGTCAGAAGTCATTTTACTTACTATATCCTTATAAGTACCAGCCTGCGCACCGCTTGTATCAATACCACAATTCCCATTACTACTTTTCCACCAATTTGAGTTTGTAAGATTGATATTTTCTGATGGGTATATTACGGGCTTATACTTTGCCCACATATTTATTTTACCATGAGTATTCTTGCACAAATAACCTAAATCATAACTTGATACACCCAATGCTGTGCGGACATCATCAATACTAACGGGTGCTACGATTTTCCCACTTGATATTGGCATAAATAAACTATTTAGTTCTTGGAGAACTTGGTAAGAAACATGGCTTTGTACTACCCGTAGTAGCATTAAAGCCGTTAACAACTCTCATATTCTTTTTCATATCATTCTATATAATACATTGTAGATTACACTTTTACACAAAGATAAACATAATTATCCATAAATGCAAGTTACCAAGTTCTCCAAGAACTAAATACTTGCGATATGTCAAATAGCGGAGGAAAGATTACAGCACCAGTAAGCATAGACGATGTGCGGACTGTTTTAGGAGTTTCAAGCTATGACTTGGGCACACTGTGCAAAAACAGTAACGGTAAAATAAACAAATGGTCTAAATACAAACCAGTAAGACAGCCGTTTATGGTTGCACCTAACAGTAATTGGTACAAGGCAAATGATGGCTTCTGTGGGCTTAAAGTGGGATGGTCTACTTCCGGGGATAGCAGTCTGACAAACTTAGTCAATGCCTACAAGCAAGGCACATGGGACTATTTACCTCCTACGGGTGGAGATAGTCAGCCATTTAGATTGCTTGACTTTGAAGGCTATGACCACAACGCTGGACCTTTTGTAAGCAGTAAAATGAAGAAAGGAACTGAACTGAAAGTCAACACAATGGCAAGCAACGCTCTAACATTGGCTGTAACTTACAACAGTTCATCCACATCATTACAGATAACGGACTTTGGAAATGCAGGAGTTGGCTTAGACCGAGCACATCTTGCAGCAGCCTTATACAATAAAGACCCATTGTTGTATAGTGACGCTACCAGATTGCAGACTGTCATTTCAGATACTCCGGTAGACCAGAGAGGAACAGTTACCTTTAACTTTACTGCAAGTGATATAAACACCACAAGGTTCGTAATGTTGTTCTTAGCTTCTACCACAGTATCAAACAACATGTGCATCCCTTATGATGATAACAATTACTTCTTGTTTAAAGTAGACATTACACAAGAGTACGGATTAAATATCATACCGGATAAGATGGGTGGATATACTAATGGCTTCCATGAAATAACATATTACCAAGCAAATGCCTATGCCTCAAATAATGGTTATGCAGACGTATTGTTTTTCTTTAAAATAACAAATGAATCGGGAAAGACAATTACGATAGGGAGTGGTTCGGGTGTTGACTATAACCTAAGAACTGAATTTGGAGGTATATATACAACTAATTTGCAATACTGTGATTCTGCTGGCAATAACATAAATTCTAACATTTCTATTGCAGCCGGGAAAACTTTCCAAGGTTATTTCAAAGCGTCAAGAATGTTTTTGAATTTTGTAAATACATGGAGCAGTAGCACAACCCAATCAAGAGGAGGTCTATATATTCAAGCTTATAATCAAGGCTATGGTGTTCAGAAGGGATGGCAGAATGTTTCGCCATATTATATGATAATGGTAAAGAGATAATGGATATGGGAAAGAAAGTAGATTTATTAATTAAAGGTAACTTATTAGTTATCAATAATATAACTGGGGGGGGGATTTTTAGTACCTCACTTGAACAGTTAGAAGAACATTTTAATGTTAGTGAAGCAGCGATAATTGAAGGGGACTTGAATATAGAATCTTTCGATTGTCGCTCTTTGTGTGTGGTTGTGCTTGGTGCAGTAGTTGCGAAAGGAGGTAACTATGTCAGTTAATAGTGGAAGATTAATAGCTCCATTAAATATTGGAGTAGATATACCAGCAGCAATAGGTTATTCAAGTACCGATTTAGGAACATTATGTAAAGCAGATTCTATTAATAAATTTGCAAAGTACAAGCCAGTTAGATATGCTAAATTTAGCGAGTTAACTCCATTAGAAAGAAAATCTACAAATTATGGATTGTCTTGTTATGAAGTTCCAGCTTTAGTAACAGAAATGGTAAGTTCAATACCTACTACTGGAAAATGGGGATATACAAAACCTAATGAATATTATAGAGCAACTGACTTTTTAAATGAAGACTATCCTACTAATTTTGGATATAATCATTCAGCAAAAGCTCCTGCTTCTGGATTTAAAAATATAACTATTTATAGTGATGAAATAAATAGTTTGCCTACCTATACATTTAATGCTAAATTTGGAGATAGTTCTTGGGAAGGTATTGGAGATACTTCGGGAATAGAAATCCCATTAAATCAACTTACTATAATAAGTGGAATGCCAATTTCAAATGGTAATTGGAGATTTGGATTAGCAATATATTTTCCACATGAAAACGGAGGTTATATTGTTCAATATGCTTCACATGAGAAAGCTATTACCTCTTTAAGTTCTTCTGCTGATATTTCTAAAATGATTATTAATCTATCATTATCAGATAGAGTAAAACAGTATATAAAATCAGCTATTGATAAGAATGTAAAAACATTAGATGCTATTCCATTCATAGGCTATAATCTAACTTATGTAACTACTGACCCAGCAGGCAAATACTTCCGTTTCTTAGGAGGAGGAAGAGCTTTTTGTATGCCAGAAGGAGAGAAAATTACTATTAATATAAAAAATGCTTCCGAAGCTTATAATGTAAAAGTTACTGGTGGATATGTAATGTATTATAATATCGATGCAGGAAATAGAAATTTTGCATTGAATGAAGGTGGAATAAGTACTTGGACTAAACCTAAGAATAGTTATTCTTGTGGTATGACTGTAATATTTGATTTTTCTTATAACTCTACTGGAAAATTATTAAATGCTTCTAATGTATATTTAGGATTAGGAACTGTTTATATTAATCAAGCTGGCTCTATTGAAATGATGAAAAATGGGACATGGACTGCTGTAACATCTGTTGCAAGTGCTGGAACTTATAGAATAACAGCAAGAGAGAGCTATACGGGAGGAACAAGAACTGCTTTATCTACACTCTTAAATAATTTACCTTCTTATACTACTACTAATAATATTCAACCAGTATTAGGAATATGGGTTAGATTTGGAGTAAATGGGGTAAATGTTGATAAAAAAGGAGCTTCCATAACAGTTAGAATGTTAGACCCATTATAAATCTTGCTCATATCAATAAGTTTTCGTATATTTGCAATAGATATAGAACTTAACTTGATAGGTTACATGATTTTTTTATTCATTTTTAAAGCATCTGCTGCGAAGTAGGTGCTTTCTCATTCCAATATTATCAAGTTGTCATTAGCGTCTATCTGAATGCCAACGAACTTCATTTGAGGCAGGGAGATTATTCCAAGTATCTCAATGCCCGTCTCTCTCTTGATACTTGAACGGACTCCCGATATATCGGCAATAAGAAATTGAGAGATGTCTTTCCCTTCAAAATTCGCAAAAGTATTACAGTAGTAAACATCATTCATTTCTCCTCCGGCACCAACTATCGTACCGGGAAACCTACGTCCTTTGAGAAGTCCGTACTTCTTAACTTTGTCCTCTGCAATTAAAGCAACACTTGCTCCCGTATCTATCAAGAAATAGGCTGGCTTACTATTTACTGTACATTCAATGATAAGCCTCTTGTCGGAAAGTGATTTAATCTGTTTCATAGGATGGTATTTTTAACGATTAAAGATAAGTATTCTCGTCTACACGGTGCATCTTCAAAGTACCCATAATATAGTTCCGACCAGTAGGACGATTAACTATTATAGTTGTAGGTTCGTAAGAATCCAAACATACAAACTTGCTCTCTGCACCAGCATATTCAGATTTGATAGTCACTTGGTGACTCGTCATATAACTAATGAAGTTCTTGTGAACCGCACGGACATCAACTGTACTATCATGGAAATCGTCTATGATAAACGAAATCTCTACATCGGGATTTTTGTAGCACACTTTATCCGGTACAAAGACATCCTCCTTGTTGCTGTTAATCCAAGAAGCCGTATAGATATTCTTGGGTTCTCCTTGTGCAAGAAAGCCGTCCATCTTCAATATACGAAGACCTTTCCATTTGACTGTAAAGTCAGTATAGTTTTCGATACCAGCTTTTACGAAATATATGTTTGCTCCTATCATTACAGTCTTAAATCTTTAGTGAACATTTTTACTTTACCATCATTCTCTAAAACCTTCACTTCACATTTGGGAGAATACATATAGACTACAACATTACTGTGTACGTCTACATAGTCAATAGTCAAAACACTTTCATCAAACAGATAAATACGTATGGTATTAAATCCGTCCAATTCCAAGTGAACATTAGACTTATTGGATATATATATAGTTGGGCATTTAGTTTCTTGTACCGATATGCGGCTATCACATTGGACGAAGTGAGAAACGTCCTCTTTTAAGGTTATATAATCGTGATTATCTACCCACATAGAGTAAGTATAACCATCAACTCCATCAACATCATTAAAGGTGTGCTTTCCGTTTATATAGTCAGCAAACTCCCTTTTTAAAAAGTCAACGGACATTCCCCAGCCTTCATACATTGAAGTTGCCATATATGGAATACTCTGTTGCTGCAAGGCAAGCTGCATCAGCTTCTCTCTATCCTCCTTGCAGGCTTTCCACTCCTTATTGTACTCGCTACACAAGTCCCGTAACAAAGAGTTTTTGTAAAAGTATAGTAAGTTATGCTCCATGTTTTAAGTTTTAGAATTACCTTCGTCATAAAGACGAACCATTAGGGCGTAAACTTTTTAACACCCTCGACATTGTTGTTGAATCCTATACAAATATACAAATTAATATCTGAAAATCATATTAATACATGGGAATTTTGTAATTCAACAATGCTTCATAAATACGATTATCTATCTCACCTTTAGATAAAGCTTCTTCGGCAACTTCTTTGATATGAGCATACTTTAATTCTTCATACTTTTTTCTTGCTTCTTCAACTGTTTTAAAAACATATTTGCCTACCTTACTAAAGTCTAAATTTGCCATTGTTACTGCATAGCCGTGACAATCTTTCCTATACATAACACCTAATGGATATTTACCTCTACAATTTTTTCTTAAAGTAAACAAAACATTTATATGAGGAGGTACAAAACAACATGTAGAAGGAGAATATTCTCTATTGCCTTGCACTAATATATCTTTATCCAAATGATATCCTTCTACATAGTTTTCGTCAAACCAATGCTTGAAGTTAGAGAAATATTTCCATTCGTCACAAACAGAACAGTCTTGATAGGTAGGACGTTTTTCCCAACTCTTTTCATTATAACAACGAGATAAAATATTTCTCCAAGTAATATAAGATTTTCTATTATCATGCGTCATTTCTCTACTATCAACATCATTTATGCCTACGCCAAAAATAAGTGTTGATTGTTTTCTTTTCCAATTATGTGAACAATCATTAGAACAAAATACTCTCTTTTTTGATGGTTTAGCATAAAACTCTTTACCACATTCTTTGCAAGTTATCATTTTCTTCTCTTTTTGTGCATAATAGGCATTCCATTTGCATTTTCGAGAACAATAATGAACACCTAAATTATAAGAAGTAAAAGGACTTCCGCACCACTCACAAACATAATTAAATTCCTTTGGCATAGCAGTTATTTTTATAGCAGTTTGTTATACAAATTGAGAGGGAAGTGAAACTGCTAACACTTATTAGATGGTAGCTACTCCATCCTATCCCTCTCAACGCAAAGATAATCATTATGTATTAATCCAACAAGCGAACTTGAATAGAATTTCCAGCAGGAGATGTAATTCCAATAGCCCAAACATTAATAGCTTGGAGTAATTGATATTCAGCCCTTAACTGCAAAAGTATTTGAGAATTAGTTCCTGCATTCACATTAACCATATGCTCTATACTTTGCATAATAGCTGTTTGTTGGAACACTTGCCCACTAACCATATTTAAGTAAGCCTCAATAGCCCCAGCAGTTTCTTCACTCACGGATTGCACTCCTTTCTGCAACGAAGAGAGGGCTGCATCTTTCACTCCACTACCGAACTCAATACCAAGCTGACCCATCAAGTTCTTTAAGTCCTCGTTTATCAAAGGAACTAATTCTTTACCTAAGTCGGCTATCTGTTTGGCTTCTTCGGTAGTGATACCTACACCGCCAGCAGAGTTTTCTTCGGTAAATCTCTGAACCATAGCAAACATACTCTTCAACCGTTGTCCGACAATCTCAGAAGCAAGTGATTTGACAATCATATTCTGTATCATATCGTCAAAGCTTTCTTCCAAGTTTGCCATTGTATCAGTTCCTTCCTTCCAAGCTGAAATCCAAGAATCGGCAAAGCTTTCTGCGGCAGACTTCACATCTGTACCGAGCAAATTATTTACTATTTCGGTAGTAGCATCATTAATTGCATTTTGCAAGTCTATAACTTGACCTTCCAAGTCTATGATTTTGTCTTTGTCTTGGTTCTTCTTCTTCCGGCTCTTTTCAAGTTGAAGCTGACGTTGAACTTCTGCAAGCTGTGCCTTCTGATTTGCGATGGCGGCTTTCTGTGCTGCAATTTCAGCTTTACCCATCGACTTATCAACAGCACGTTCAAGATTCTTATAAGCGTTCTCTAATTGCTTAACTCTTCTCTCGCTCTTTTCAACCTCTCTTGTGATTTTCTTGTTTCCGGCATTGAATATGGCTGATACTCCTTGCCAGATACCTCCTAATGTGTTGATTGTTCCACCTAATATATCCCCTCCTGCTATTTGAGCTATTCCTTGTGCAGCTTGTGAAGCACCTTGTATAGCTTCGCCAATAGTAGATATCGTGTCGGAAACTCCCTCGGAAAATCCCATCTGTTCAAAGATGTTTCCTATGGAACTAACGGACATACCCAACTGACTTACATATTCAACAGTACTTTCAAATGAACCGTCAAGTCCTTTAAAGTTATCCTTCAAATTCTCAACTTGGTCTGCAAGTAAAGCAAAAGGATTACGAGAATTTACTTCCGTCTTTAAAGCCTTAATACGTGCCATTAACTCTTTGTATTCATTAATTGGCATGTTGGCTCTATTAGCTACCGCAAACCTCTCTATCTCGTCAATCATATTATTCAAAGACACTGTACTGATTGCATTCAAGTCTTGGAATGACTTCTCCCAAGCATTAGAAGTATTCTTCCATTCCTCAAAAGCTATCTTAGTCTTTTCTTGTTCCGCACCAGTATCAACAGCAAGAGAGAGCTTTGGAGCTTTCTCGTTTATGAAGTTCTGTATCTCTTCAATCTCACTTTCTATCTCCGCTCTTACATCGGGGCTTTCAGTCACAGACAACTGCAATTCCAGCTTCGCCAAATCAGAAGTTGCATCAGCAACTCTATTGGAGATAGAAGCTTGGTCTTCCAAACGTTTTCTTTCGACCTCTGCTATCTTATCCTCCATTTCAGCGTACTTATCTGCAATAGACTGGAAGTTCTTAAAATCATCCAATGCAGCTTTCTTGATAGTATCGCTTAACCTTTTCTGAATATCTTCAATAGCCTTTGAAGCGTCACTCTCATTTTTAACAAGTGTGTCAAGAGAACTTTGCCAACTCTTAACCCTTTCATCATTAGGATTCTGGTCGATTAAATCCTGCAATGTTTCTTGTTCTTTTTGGAAGGATGAAACTTTTTCCCTCAAACTATTCAATGTGGCATTGACATCAGCCTCCAATTGTTCAAGTGAAACGGGGTCATATTCAAACAAGCCAGCGAACAGTGAACCGAACTGCCCAGCATTCTCTATATCCAATTCAAGCTCATAGCCTTGAAACATTCCCTCAATCTTGCGTTTTGCCAAAGCAACACTTGCAGAGTTTATAGAGATAGAATATTCAATCTCACTCTGTGCTTTCTTTCCGGCAACCAACTGTTTAGCTTCTGGCGATTTAAGGGTTTGAGCTATCTTTTCGTAGAACTTAGGAGCACTCCCCTTATCAAAGGTAATCAAGTCGTTAATATCAACACTGACACCCTTAAACGCATTGTCAAATAAGTCTTGGTAAGCTTCCTTCACTTTTTCGGTAGCATAGGTTATATTGCCAGTGTCTTTCACAAGTTGCAAGAACTTCTTCTGAATATCATCTACCAGCTTAATCTGTTGCTTCAATAAATCCATTTCCTCCTTCTTCGCCTTGTTCATCTCCTTTTGAGTGCTAAGGTCGAGATTCAACGCAGCGGCAATTTGTCTTGCAACTTTCAAACGGTTGGCGACATATTCTTTTTCTTCGGGACTTGCAGTAAGACCTTTAGATATTTCTTCTTGTTGTGCAGTAAGCGACCTATATTCCTTTTTCAATCGGTCTATATAACTCCAAATATCTTCGTCTTGCTTAATGGCAAAGCCTGCACCAGCACCACCGCCAGCTTTCTGAACAATAGAATTAACATTCTTCTGCCAGTCTTTTAACTCTACATTATACTTTTGAAGTTGTTCAGTTATCTGGTCGTACATATAAGTATTGCCAAGCTTCTTATATGCAGCTTGAAGTTCGATAAGTCTTAGCTTCTCGTTCTTCTGATTTTGTTCCAGCTTCTTATATTTCTCATTGATATTATCTATTGCTTGACCTTCTATTACACTGGAATAAGTTGGTCTATTGCTGATAATATCACTGGCTTCACGAACTTCTTGAATAGCCTTCTTTTGCTCTGTAATCGCCTTACCTAACTTGTCAATGCTTCCGGATGAACCAAATAAAGACTGAACAACTGGATTAAGCTTTTCCATTTCAGCAGTAGAACCGCCAAGATACTTCTTAGAGATAGAGTAGAATCTTGCCATATAAGTTTCACCTTTGGAAAGTCCTTTATCCAAACTTGCAACAAAGTTTCGGGTAATCTCTTGTGCATTTACTTTAGAGATACCTCCTTCTGTCATTTTCTCTATAATATTGGCAATAGCATCTTGTTGTTGTTCAGAGTACTTTTCTGTTATTACTTGATAACTCTTTTCAAGAGCTTGTGACTTTGCTTTATTATAAATAGCATCTACAACTTTATTGTAATTTTTAGCAAGTTCAGAAGCATAGTTAATCTCAGTCAACATATTGGGGAGATATGAACCATAGGTATTGTTTATCTCCTTCAAAGCATCGCTAAAATTTCTACTTCCTTTTTCCGATTCATTCAACTTCTTTACTAAAGCGTCAAAATCAGAAGTCATTTGCTGTGCATTTATAAGACCGCCAGCAGTAATACTTTCCAGTTCTTTTCTAAACTTAGTAGCATTTGTATATGCTTGATAAATGACAACTCCCAAAGTAGCTAATCCAGCAGCTACTATAGCATAAGGATTTTTTGCAACAGCAACAAGTGTACTATTTAATTTTTCAGTTGATTTATTGGCAATCTCTGTTGCTTTCGCCTTATCTCTCAATGCAGCCTTCACTATTTTCAAATATTCAGCGTACTTCTGCAAGTTTATATTAGCAGCAAGTTGTACAACGGCAGTTCCCAGTTGAACTGTTTTATAGAACCCTAAAGCAGCAGCGACAACAGTCAATATATTAGCTACACTTCGCCAATTCTCAAACAGACTTCTTACAAGAGATATGCTTCCGGTTAACATGCCTTGATTCTCCTTACCAATCTCATTTAGCATGAAGTCATAAGCATCGGTTAAGTTAGATAACTGTCCTGCTAAAGTTTCAGCTTGCTTTGCTTGGAAGTCATAGAACATACCGCCTTCATCTGTATAACGATTTAAAACTTTCATTACATCAGTAAAGGAAACCATCTTATTAGACATTCTATCCATGACATCACCTACTGAAACAATTCTTTCTTCTTGTTCAGTGTACATCTTAGCAAGCTCTGTAGTTATAGAAAGACCAGCATTAGCAAAGTCACGAGCATCCCTTGCTGTAAGAACAGTCTGTGCTCTAATCTGTCCTAAGTTGTAGGTCAGACGTTCCATAGGGACACCAAGAGCAGCACTAATATCTGCCATACGTCTTGAAACGTCTACAAGCTCTTCCGCTTCAAAATTATAGGCAGCAAGCTGTTTCGTAGCACCAGCCAAATCCAATACGGTAAATGGAGATTTTAATGCTAATTCTTGTTGTTCCCGAAATATCTGAGAACCTTTTTCAAAGTCACCAAGTACAGCACCAATCGAACGTTCAAGTAATTCATACTGACCTCTAACGTCCATAAGACTTTTTGCAAAGCCAGTTAACGCTCCTAATCCAGTATAGAACAGAACTCTTTTACCTAAGTTCTTAAATGATTCAGCTAAACTGTTATTTGCCTTTTGAAGTTGAATACCACTGGATAAAGCTTCCGCATTTTGCTTTTTCAAGTCCTCCATAGCTTTATTGACATTACGAAGCTTCATTGCATATTCTGCATCATCCGTGGAGAGATTACGTTGTACAATCTGCAAGGCTTTTAGCTTTTCAGTCCTTTCTTGAATTGACTTATTGCCCATAGCCATAGCCTTTTCGTAGCTTTGACCTCCTTGTGATATTCTACTCTTCTCCTCTTCTCTTGCTATTCTTGCTGCTAAGTTGGCAGTCTGCTGCCGGAGCAATATTTCTCTTTGAAGTAGCTTCTCCCTTTGAGCAACGTGAACATTAATTCTTGCCTCTTGCACATCAGTTTTAACAGTAGCCAATTGCTCCATATTATTCTTAATACGGGTTGTGTTCCCTTGTATCTTAGAGAATACTTCTCGCAAATTATTGGCAACTTGCAAGGCTTGATTCATGGAATTAACGTCTACAGATACATTCGTAGTAGTAGCTTGCGTGGCAGCAGTATTACCTTGTGCAATATTAGTTGCCCCCAAACTTTTAAGCTTGGCTTCCAACTCGGAAATCTTTGTTTCCAAAGGACGGATTTGTTGGTTAAAGCCATCAACTAAGCCCTTACCAATATTCTTACCCAATTGGTCGGCAAAGCCCTCCACACTCGCCAACTTACCTTCCAACTTGTTGGTGAAATCTTCCAGACGCTTTTCCGTCTTCTTTAGAGTTTCATCAATGCTTGATAACAAGTCCTTATCAGACATTGAAGCACTAATAACTACATCTTTATTGTCTGCCATCGCTGCTACTTTTTACTTGATTTTTGGTATGGTATCTAACACACTACGTTTAGGTGCTTGCAACTCACTTCTATCACTTTTACGTCGTTTCCAAAACTTCTCCCATATCTCCTTGTCTTTGCCACGCAAATACTTAATATGGGTACTGTCTACTGTCAAGAAAAGAACTTGCGCCATAGACAATCTATAAAGATAATCGTCATACGTAAACTGCGGAAAGCTACGTATGAAATCACCTAAATCTCCGATTTGGCTTGCCGCCATAATGTTAATTGTTCCGCTACCTTCTTCCTCATATTCGTCTGCGAAACCATAAGAGCCTTCCCCGATATGAGCACCGTAAAAACCGGTGATAAGTCGATGCTGTTAATTGCCTCAATAATGATTGCCGCCCATTGAGCAGGCTCAAATACGGAGTTGAGAATACGAGCCTTCATAAAAGCTATCAGTTTGTCATTTCTGCTCATAACTTCTATCGCACTCGCATAATCGGTTATATCATCTGGTGAGAAGAGGTGATTAACAAGAATGATTGCCACAATCTCGGAACTTACATCCAAGTCTGTACATAGAGCGTACATCATGCTCTTATCATCCTTAATATCCTCTTCCTTTTGTAATTTCAACGCTAATTGGAAAATACGCTGGTATGAGTATGCCCTCAACCGATGCACCTTATACTGCTTATCTCCTAACTTGACAAGCGTAGGATTGTCAGTCATAATCTCTGATATTTCCCTCTTTAGCTCGTCCGGTATAATTAAATCCTTTTCTTCCATTATCATTTGTGTATTAAAGAAAAAAGGACAGCAGCAAACAAGCCACTGCCCTTTCTCTTGATTTATAATGGGTCTTAGCCTCCAGTAGAAGGTTCAGCCATCTTCATCTCAACTGTCTTGCCATCATCGTCAACCAAAGCAGTGATAACAATGTGCAATTTCAACGGAGCAGTTTTCAAATCAGTACCATCCCAATTGGTAGCGACCTTACCTTTGTAAATAACAATGTAGTCAATACCATTGTAGAACTCCAACTTGAACTGCTTGTAAACGTTGGTGAATGAAAAAGGCATTGTGTACAAGCCAGTAGAAGCGGTAAACTGACCGCCTTCCATAGCGGCAATCTCTTCCGGTTTGTACTTAACCAAGTCAAATTCAATCTTGTAAGAACCAAGTGTACCCACGCTATCAAGCGGAGTATCATAGAACTCACCGTTAATAGCACTTTCACTTGCGGTTTCTTGACTGATAGACAAACCTTCCAACACACCCATAAGAGGAGTATAAGAAGCTTCTGCACTAGCCCCGACTTCCGCATAGCCTAAAGACTTACATTTGTAAGTCAACAAATCTTGTGTAGCCATCTCGTCTAATTTTTAAATTATTATTTATATTGATTATAAATGAGGCGTTCATGTCCTTATGGAACACTTGACGTTTCATCGAGCCGCTACTTCT
>UMEF01018303.1_pt1 | contig 18548 bp, 14 predicted proteins | sample 1964671 | NCBI WGS metagenome assembly UMEF01 (sample SAMEA4836012, study PRJEB28245) | human gut metagenome | biome: gut microbiome; material: fecal sample | place: Denmark | collected 2008 | reverse complement strand
TCCTTTACATACACTCATCCAGCACGTTTCCCAGCACACGGATCGACTCCTGAAGCTGCTCCTCTTCCTTTTCATCCAGTTCAATCTGAATGATCTGCTCCAGTCCATGACTTCCCACGATCGCTGGCAGACTCAGTGCCATATCGCTGGCTCCATACTGCCCTTCCACAACACCGGATACCGTCAGAATCGAATGTTCATTCCGCATAATACACTCACAGATACGCCTCACTGCCATTGCCACGCCAAAGTATGTGGCCTTTTTACTCTCGATGATCTTATACGCACTGTCCTTCACCTGATCATAGATCCGTTCCGTGTCTTCATGATATTCGTCCGGCTGGCACATATCATAAAAATCCTTCAGATCAATTCCCGACACATTGGCGCTGCTAAATACCGCGAGCTCACTGTCTCCATGCTCTCCGATAATAAACGCATGGACGCTTCTTGCATCCACCCCCAGCTCATTTCCCAGCATACATTTCAGCCGCGCCGTGTCAAGCACTGTGCCGGAGCCCATTACCCGATGCCTTGGCAATCCGGAGAATTTCCACGCCGCATAGGTAAGAATGTCCACCGGATTTGACACAACCAAAAGGATACCTTCCACCTTCCTTGCTGCGATCTCCCCCATGATCTGACGGTAAATCTCGATATTTTTGTGAACCAGATCCAGCCTCGACTCCTCCGGCTTCTGATTACATCCCGCAGTGACAATGATAATGGCACTGTCTGCAATATCATCATAATCACCTGCATGAATATGGATCGGCATGGCAAACGGCATACCGTGCATAATATCCATTGCCTCTCCCTCTGCCTTTTTCCGGTCCACATCAAGCAGTACCATCTCCGAAAACAGACCGCTCTGCATAATGGAAAATGCCGTCGCTGCTCCCACATATCCACATCCGATAATTGCGACTTTTCTATTATTCATATTTCTAACCAGCCCTTTCTATCTGTCCACAAAATAGTACAGACATACATTTTAATCCCGGCAGCTTCAAAATCTGCCGGACACTTCAAAGCAAGATTATTATTTCCCGAAATATAAATAATATGTTTATTTCTTTTAAATCAAAAAACAATCTGAAATATTTTGAAAATACTTCAGATTGTTTTTCTGTGCAAGATATTATGATGCAAAGGGCAGGCTTAATGCCCCTTTTCTCCTCTGCTGCCTTACTACTCCATCCTGGCACCGCATTTGCTGCAAAATGCTGCTCCATCGGGAATCACAGCACCACACTGTGGACAACTGCTGCCGCCCTGAATCCGAACAACCTCGTCCTTAAGGTCTGCGATCTCATTCAAAAGTGTGCTGATGTTTGCCATCTGCTCATCTGCCACTTCGCCTTCCTTGTGCATATCATAGTAGCGTTTTCCCAGAGCTATATACTCTTTATTTAACGCATCCTCTTTGGACTTAATATCCAGCTTCAGTTTTGCCACTCCGGATACTTCCTTTGCCTTCTGGCTTACATCTCTGCCTGCTGTCGTCAGAGTCTCCTTCATACTATCAAAAAATGCCATAATCATTACCTCCTGTAATCCTGTGAAAAATGCTTCCGGCATCTCCGGAAGCATTTCAAACCAATACATTTCTGCTAAACATCTATTATTATATACAATTATTCAAAAAAATCAATGTTCCGTTTATACAAGGAAGCCTTTTTTGGTTCTAGCCCATAATTAACCCACGATGCTCCACAGAAGTTGAAAATACAATCAATGTGTTGGTTCTGCCATATTCCTGCAGCTCCCCAATAAACTGATCCAGCTCTGCCGTGCTGTGAAACAACACCTCCAAAAGCATAGAATAGTCTCCTGTGACACAGTTACATTCCACCACATTTTTACATTCTTTAATAAACGGATAAAACTGCTTCTTATCCTGTGGCGTTACCTCCAGATTGATAAACGCTTTAATATGATATCCCATCACCTGAGGATTGATCTGTGCATGAAAACCTTCGATGTATCCTTTCTTCATCAAAGTATCAATACGGGCAGAGACAGCAGGTGATGACAGATATACTCTCTCGGCGATCTCCTTCAACGGTACCCTGGCATTTTCCTGCAGCATTTTTAAAATTTCGTAATCAATATGGTCTAATTCATTTCTTTTCATTTCGCAAACCTCCATCCTGTTCAGTCCGGCATTTTGTTCTTTACTTAATTTTCTTGTGTATAAATGCACAAAACGGCATAGTTTTTATAAAACTACGCCGTTGTATAAATAAAATATAGCATATTCTGTTAATTTTGTCAATTCATCAGCCAACGATACGTCTTGCACATGCCGGCTGGTTGTAATACATACTGGATGTAGTAATACCTGTACGCGCTGACTGTGCATGTACAACACGTCCACCGCCAATGTACATTGCAACGTGGCCAATACTGCTGCCGTGCTTGTAGAAGATCAAATCTCCCGGCTGTACACTGGAAAGACTTACGCTGCGTCCACATCCTGCCTGTGATGCTGAGGAATGTGGGAGACTGTAACCATACTGGGCATATATTGTCATAGTAAAACCAGAACAATCTGCGCCGCTTGTCAGGCTGGTACCACCCCATCTATATGGATTTCCTACGAATTTCTGTGCATAGCTTGCAATATCAGATCCGGTAGATCCACTTGCAGATGCTGTATAGCCGGAACTGCTGGAACTACTTGAACTGCTGCTGGAGGATGAGCTGCTGGAGCTTCTCCGTGAGCTTGAACTGCTGTATGATCTGCTGCTGGAACTACTTCTATAGCTGCTTCTGGAAGAGGAGCTGCTGGAAGAAGAACTGCTGGAAGCACGGGATGCTGCCAGTGCTGCAAGTCTCTGTCTCTCTGCTCTCTTGGCTGCAAGCTTTCTGCGATGCTCTGCCTTGATCTCTGCCATAGACTTTGCATGCTTAAATCTTACATGAAGTGTTACATATTCTTTACGGACATATCCTTTGGTATCACCATCAATCTCAATCTTGTACCAGTGATCGGTAGACTTCAATACATCGTAATTCTCCTCGATCGGAATCTGTGTCAGGATCTTTGATTTGATGTTTGCTTTCTTACGAACATTCAATGTGACTACTGTAGTCTTAACACGAACATATTTCTGACCGTATTTGCCGATCATCTTCTTGGCATTGTCTCCAATCGCCAGATAACTTTTCTTAATATATCCTGTTACATTGCCGGAACGGATCTTTGCCCAGCCATTCTTTACCTTTAATACATCAGCCGAGCAGCCCTTATAAAGTCTGCCGACAATCTTGCTGTGTGTGTTTGGCTTTCTGCGGACATGAACATAGTCGCTGGCTGTAGAAATCGCCTTCACATCCATATCTGTGATCAGCCCCTTGTCCACACGCTTTGGTGAATCATCCTTCTTTGGAGCTTTCTTTACCTCCTTCGCCGGCTCTGCCGTTGCTTCTGCTGTGGTCTCCGGTGTAGCAGATACCGATGACTCCGTTGCTGTCTGTGCCGGCTGGGACACAGATGAATTTATGATCGAATCCTTATTGTTAGATGAAAACTTATCCAGTGAAAGAGAAATGCCTGCCATGTTTAATTCACGACAGATATTCGCTGCTGTAGGAACGACAAATGTTACTGCAAAACCAGCAACCAGTGTCGCCGTAAGACCTAAACAAACCGCTTTCCTTTTCAATCTTCTCGACTTTAACATACCAAAAATCCTTTCTGTAAATCGTACTTCTCAATAATTTCTATGTTTTCCTTATTCTGTATAAAGTTTTGTGTCTGATAAATTATTACATAATTGTTACACGTTATTAACAATTATAGTAACACTGCTCTAATTTGTCAACCAGCATTTTGTGAAAATTTTAAGAAATTATTACATATTTCTGTGCACATTAACAGGACAAAGCAAAAAAGCTCTGCCTCCGTAAGAGACAAAGCTTTCTACCTATGTAGATATTTTACCATATATTTCCTAATTTACAATTTGTTCTACCCTTGTGGTCATATATGTCCACTGTTTCATTACTTACGCACAATGACTACCTGCGTGGCTTTCATATAAGGCTCTGTAAAATCTACACTTTTCTTCCTTTCGTCGGTAATGGTCATCGCAGCCACACCCACGTCTGCCATCTTCCTCTCAACATTTGCGACAACAGAATCAAAGGCGGTATCCGTAATTTCCAGCCTGCGGCCCAGTTTGTCACAGACCGCCTTCATAATATCCACATCAATGCCGACAATATCACCGGAATCCAGTTTGCTTTCATACGGTGGAAACTCCGCATTTGTTACCATGATCAGCTCTTTCCGGCCGGACTTCTTTTTGCCGGTCTCATATGCCGTCTGCGTTTCTCCATCCTGAAGCCATGCCTTTGCGATCTTGTCAAGTGTTCCATCGTCCTTCAGCTCCTGCAGCGCCTGATCGATCTGCCCTAAAAGCTCCCGCTCGTCCTTATTGACAGCAATACCGTATTCTTCCTCCGCATATGGTTCGGATAAAATTTCCACATCATCAAACCGCTCTGCAAAAACCTTTGCCGGGGCATCGTCGATCATTACCGCATCCACAACACCCTTTCGCAATGCTTTTACTGCATCAAGACCTTTGTTAAATCTTTTTATTTGTGCCCCTTCGATGTCACTCGCATAAATATCGCCTGTTGTTTTCATCTGTACGCCAATGGATTTATTTTTGAGATCATCCAGGGAATGTACTGTATTTTTCTTTTTTCCACAACCTCCTAATATCAGTACGCATACCATCAGCAGCATAATTATTTTTTTCATACAGATCTCCATTCCTTTCTCAGCCCGCTGACTATATTACAATCTGGTCTCTTCCACCATTTTTGCCTACATACAGCTTCTCATCCGCTCTCTTGACAACCTTTTCATAAGACTCTGCCGGTGTGCTTTCCGTGACACCAAAGGTCATAGTAACCTGTATATCCGTACCACCATAATTTACTACCAGATCCCGGATACTTTGCTGCAAAGCTTCTACCCGTTCCCTTGCTTCGGTCAGATCCAGGCAATAGATTGCCAGAAACTCCTCGCCGCCCCAACGGCTGGCAAAACCTTCTTCTCCGACGCTGTTCCTGATAGCTGCGGATACCTCGATCAAAACCTGATCTCCTGCTGCGTGGCCAAATGTGTCATTGATCCGCTTAAAAAAGTCAATATCACACATTACCGCCGTATATACTGCTTTTTGTTCTACCAGAGCCGCCATCATATGGTTGCCGCTCCGCCGGTTATACAAAGAAGTGAGGGCATCCATTTCCACAAGCTTCTGTAGATTGCTTCTCATCTTATCTGCATAAATACCAATATCTCCAAGCTCATCCTTTCGCTTACGGATCCTCTCATCCAGTGTTTCTCCCAGAGTTCCCTCTGAGATCGTCTGAAGAAAATGATTTATGGAGTTAATATCTGTTAGAACTCCTGCAGAATACCTACGGGTACACAGAACTGCCACAAAAACTGCCACGACAGAAAATCCCAAAAACCATGCCAGGATCCGTAAAATCTTATGATACACGGTACTTCTCCTTTTGCCGGCAAAGACCATCCCCACAACAGAGTTGTCATCATTTTTTAGTGCCTTATAATACCCTATGTATTTAGTTCCATTAACTCCCACTTTATCCGAGAAATAATCCTGTCCTGTAGCAAGCACCACATCATCAACTGTCTGCTCCGCTTTTGTACCTGCTGCCGATATCCCATCCTCATCCTCCACCGTCGTGATCACACGGGTGTCACCCCAGAAAATGGTAGTGTCAATATGAGACTTTTCCCGCACCCTGTAGAGCATAGTGGAATCTGTAATGTTTAAATCTCCCTTCAGTAATCGCCCATCCTCATACTTATAATCGCCTCTGACGGTGAGATCCATGCATTCCACCATCATATTGGTGGTGGCTGCCAGCTCATCCCGGATACTCTGACAGTAGAAGTGATAAAACATCATCGCTCCAAAGAGCAATACAAATATTGACAGGATCACTGTGGGAAGGGTCACCATTAAAATCAGACTATGCCTGATTCCTCGTCTGGCTTTTCCCATGCACTCCCCCCTTTCATACCTTCTAACAACCTTTCAGATACCTGATCCGGTCATTACTTATCAGAAAAATAACTCTGGTCGTAACCGCTCTGGCCATTTTGTGCCTGATCTGCGCTTCCCTGATTGTTGTAGCCGGTCTGGTCATAACCGGTCTGTGTATAATTCCCCTGATCATAGCCGTCCCGGCCTGTAGTACCCTGATTGCTGTAGCCGGTCTGATCATAGCTGTCCCAGCCTGTAGTATCCTGATTGCTGTAGCCAGTCTGTGTATAACCATCCTGAGCATAACCACCGTTACCATAGCTGTCCTGACCACTCAGTCTGTGATATAATGCAGCATCTGTCGCATTCATATAAGGTGAAGTCCAGAATATAAATACAAGTCCCATCGTGATCGCACCAAGAAGTGCCCATCCGATAAAGGACAGATCCAGCACAAAGGCTGCCCATTTATTACCGTTCATCATCTGTTTGCTTTGTGCAAATATCTCGCTGCTGCTCATCTCCGGATGCTCAGCCAGAAGATATGGCACCATACGGTATTCATAACTCTTTACAATTCCCGGGATCACAAAGAGCAGACTCCACAGTCCCACAAATAAGTCCCGTAAGAAGCAAGTCTTTACGCAGTTCCAGTAATTACGGGTAAAACCGTTTCCAAGTATTCCAAACTCCGGTTCACCGGTCATACTCTGACTGAAAAAGCCCTTGCATCCTACAACCAGTACATTCAAAGCAAATATCTTGATGGCAAACGCCAGAAGCAGGATCACCAGTACTGCAATAGAAGCCACCATCACTGCCATGGGATTAATGCCGCTCAACACTCCCGATACATCCACATTTCCGGTTGACGCACTCCGAGAATTTTTCACACCATTTCTGCCGGCACTTGTCGCTCCTCCTGTAATTGCCGATAAAATCAATGAAACCAGCACCAGCTTCCAATAATACATCTTTACAGTCGCTTTTCCTCTGGATTTCAATTCTTCCCTTGTCCATGTTATCATCTGTTACCTCTTTCTGCGCCTTTTGCGCTATGAATTTGTTTATATTATATAATATACAGCCCGTCTTAGACAACTGATTTTTTACATTTCATTCATAGTTTATTAAAATTCTTTCATAAAATTCACAAAATATTTTTTAAAAAGGTATTGCATTTTTCGGTAATATATTATAACGTATAAAGGAAGAGTTAACTTTACATATTATCTTTTATTTGTTTCCCCTTTATAAAGAGGTCACCCACTTCCCCCGGGTGACCTCCATTTTTTTTGTCCTATTTCGTTTTGTTAAAATACCACTTGCCTGCTGCTGACAGATCGCCGTTTGTCCAGCCGCTCGTTTTGCTGCAGGTGCTGGCGATCAGCGCAGAAGATTCGTTCTTATTACACAGACTCCACGCAGTATAGCTGATATTGTACCGGTCCAGCAGACGCAGCCATTGATTGCCGGAGGCCTTGTCAAGCGCACCGTTTCCTGATGCATCACAGATACTGAACTCAGTCACCATCACCGGCAGACCTTTTTTGTGTGCCGTCTTCAGTTTTTCCTGATTCCATTCTTTATGCGTCCCGGCATAGAAATGAAGGGCATACATAAGATTCTTTCCCTTCAGTGGGCTCTGCGCCACAACATCCACATCCTGGGACCAGGTTGGTGTTCCAATCACGATCACAGCATTTTTGCTGTGTTTCCGAATGGTCTTTACAATGGTCTTTGCATAAGGTTTGATCTGCTTATTCCAGGTGACATTACCGTTTGGCTCATTACAGATCTCATATATGACATTCTTCTGACCGCCGTATTTCTTCGACATCTTCGTGAAGAATTTCTTTGCTTCCGACTTATGCTGATTTGGATTGCCGTCATTGAGGATATGCCAGTCGATGATCACATACATTCCAAGCTCCGTCGCATATTTCACTCCCTCCCGGACCTTGTTGACTGCATCCGGACCATATCCCTCGGACTTATTGGTGTACATTGCCAGACGGATCGTATTGATACCATAGTTGTCCCGAAGGGTCTGGAATGCGTCCTTATTGACATACTGCGGAAACCATGCAATGCCATGGGTGCTGACACCCTTCAACTGGAACTTCGCACCATGGCAGTCTTTCAGATCCGTTCCGGATACATGAAGCGCCCCATGCCGTTTCACCGGAGTGATCCCTGCTGCCTCTGCCGTTCTGGTCAGCTCATCACTTACCGTTCCCATAACATCTGCCGCCCCAGACGCAGCGATGCCCGACTGACTCTTCTTCTCTGCCGGATTTCTGCCGGAAATTTCTGCCAGAACCGCCCCCGTTAAACCGACAACAATAACAATAAAAGCAGCCGCCATAAATATCTTTCCAATATGGCTTTTCATTTTCTCTTTCATCTGACTCATTTACTCCTCCATTCCAATACTGTTTTGCATTTCAGGACGTCGCAGAAATATCATACGCCTAAGACTTGTTTACAACGGATCAATCTCCGGAAACATCTCCCGCATCAGACGTTGATATCCATCCAGACGCTGCACCTTATGCACCTTCTTGCGAAGCTTTTTGCCATCCGGCATGCTGTCTGCCAGAAAGCCCCACAGCTCCTTCATCTTAAAAAGCACCGGCTGACCGGGTCCATACGCTTCGCAGTATGCCTTGCAAAGCGCATTGGCATATGCTCCGATCCGGTTGAGCCTTTCTTTTTCGGACAAATTTCTCATCCCGCCGGCTCCGGACATGTTTTGCTGCCCATTCCCCGTACTTTCACCTGACGAGGAAGCGGGTTGTTCTTCCCAACACTCCTCTCTCTCCTGTATTTGTAACGCTAACTCCGGATGAGCCATAAGCCCCCGTCCTATCATTATCCGGGTCACCTCCGGAAAACGGGCACGAATCCGGTCATAATCCTCCAGAGAACAGATATCACCATTGTAGCACAACGGCATATTACAGCGTTGCACCGCTTCCGCAAACATATCCAGATTTGGTGTATTTTTGTAATAATCCTTTTGCACCCGCGGATGAATGATCAGCTCCTCCACCGGATACTGATTATAAATATCAATGATCTCCGGAAATTCCTCCGGATCATCCACTCCTAATCTTGTTTTGATGGATATTTTCAGCGGACATTCCCGGTAGATTTCCTCCAGAAACCGGTCAAGCGCCACGGTTCTTGCCAGAAAACCGGATCCCTTCCCCTTAGAAACCACAGTCCGGGCCGGACAGCCCAGATTCAAATTAACCGTATCGTAGCCCAGCTCCGCCATCTGCCCGGCTACCCGCAAAAACTCTTCCGCACGGTTGCTCATAATCTGTGGAATGAGACATCCCACCTGATTATTCTCCGGCAGGATGTCTCTCATCTCCTTATTTCTCAGACGTTTGCTGTCTGTCGCTGTAATGAAGGGAGTGAAATAGCGGTCAATCCCTCCATAATATTTTTCAAAAACATTCCGGAATACATATCCGGTAATACTCTCTAAGGGTGCAAAATACACCTGCATGACAGTTCTCCATTCTATTATAAATATAGTACTTCTTCCGGTCATGCTGTGGCACCGGACCGCTTCTTTCTACTGTACCAGCTGTGCCGGTGGTGTATGAAGGATCTTCCGGACCGGAAGTATACTGACTATAATGTTGACAGTAAACATAGCAAGGATCAACAATGCCGCCATCCACCATGGGAACAGGAGATAAATCTCCAGCGACGGAATTGAGGTGATAAATTTGATGACTCCACTGGTGATCAGGATGGCAGGAATACATGTGTACGCTGTCATCATGACCATCTCCAGCATATATGCCTTGAGAATACTTCCCGGCGAAATACCGATCAGCCGGTAAACTGTCAGTTCTTCGCTTCGTGCCATTGCATTTGACTTTATAGTAAAATATATCATAATCAGTGATAATACTGCAACTGCTATTGTCACAATATATCCGGCATTCAGGCCGCTTTCCTTCTGCTCCTTCTGATATTCCTTGATCTGAAGCTGTGCATTACTCTGTGCCCGCACTTTGAAATAATCCTTATAGTCTTTACCTTTTTTCTCAAAACAGGCTATGGTTCCCTCTACATCATCGGTATATACCTGAAACTGCTTGGCATTTACCACATAAGCCATCCGGATCTCCTCACATTTGTCCTTCGGAAGCACATACTCCGCACCGCTGTCCAACGGACATTTCCCTACGATCTTACATGTATCCAGTCCAAGCTTCTGCTCTGCCTGACCCGTGATCATCTCACCGCTCTGCCATCTTTTCTGTTGCTCGTAGTCCTGATACTGATTTTCGTCCACAAGGATCTGATTTCCCTTCAGCTTCACATCCCCATATTCTTCCGGATACGCCTGGCGCAGCTCCTCATCCGACATAATCTTTTTGTCTCCGTAATTCATTCCGAAGGCTACATACGGACTCACATAAACAGAGGGCTCTCCTGTGTCAGATACACCTACAATCTCCAGCTCAAGATTTGAAATTGTGGTAATGACCTTTAAACCCAGCAAAGACTCTTCCTTGTTGTAAAGAGACGTTACAACGCTTCCGGACTTTTGGAAGGTAGATAAGAGCCACTTGTCAATCACAAGCTCTTTCCGGTTCTTTGGCAGACGTCCGCATACCAGATCCTCCTTCTTCAGCTCACTGTAATCTACCGCTGAAAAATTATCAATTTTAGCATTGACCTGTTTCAACTGACGGAAGCCGTCATAGCTCAGGTTTAATGTTCCCTGTTGCAATGCGTTATATTTGATATCGGAAGTCAGCGTTTCCTGACAATATTTTTCTACTGCCTTAGACACCTCGCTGTCATCCCCGTTTGCCGGCTCCAGCTGTACCGTCACATAATGCGAATCCTGCGTCACAACCTCCTGCTTGTTGATGTCATGCTGCATCATAAAATCTGCAAGTGCAAGCACCAGCAGAACGGAAGTTGCCAAAAGGATCCCCACGATAAAACGATGTTTTTTCCCAAGCATTCTTATGTTTTCGCAGGCAAGCTTCCAGATCTGTCCCATAGGCAGCCCCATACTCCGTCCTGCCTTGAGTTTTGGCAAATGATAGGATATTTCCTCCATCTGGCTCTGATCCAGCTTTGGACGGCTTGCATCCCGCATTACACAGCCGGATTCCTCTCCTGTCAGCACCAGCTCCACATTGTCCTCCGTCTGAATGTAAAGCTTTCCGTCCTTCCATGCCAGATTGATGTGAAGCTTTCCCTCCGGCTGCTCCTCCAGATCATCCCGATGGAATTTTTCCCGGTACATGGACAGGTCAATAAAATCTTCCTCTACCCTCTGCTGCTCCATGTCTTTCAGATAAATATCGGAATCATAATTTTTCTAATACCCGCCGCTTGGATCATTGGCATAATCCCGCTTGATCTCTCCATCCTGAATCTCTATAATGCGGTCAGCAAAGAATTTGGCGATCGCCTTCTCATGAGAAACTAAAATCACAAGGCATTCTTTTGAAATACTTTTCAGGATGCTCATGGTTTTCAGGGTATTTTCCTCATCCAGATTACCCGTAGGCTCATCGGCCAGAATAATCTCCGGCGACTTCACAAGTGCTCTTGCAATGGAAACTCTCTGCTGCTGTCCACCGGAAAGCTGCGAGATGCGCTTCTTTTTGTAGCGGGACATCCCCAACGCCTCCAAAACATAATCCACACGCTCATCTTTCTGCTCCTCCGTCAGATCAAATACATTCAGAGCCAGCTTCACATTGTATGCTACCGTATAATCCTGCAGCAGATAATAATTCTGGAAAATATAACCAAATTTCTGGTTTCGGAGACGTTCGATCTTGTTCTGCTCATACTTTCGAAGCACCACATCATCAACCTTGACTGTGCCGCTTTTGAAGGTATCCAGTCCTCCAATGGTGTTCAGCAGAGTGGTCTTTCCTGATCCACTCTCTCCCAGAATACACACAAGCCCCCGGTCCCCCAGCTCCAGACTGACCTCTTTTAATACATGGTTTTCATTGGACTTGCCTTTATTAAAATATTTATCGAGTTTTTCTATTTTTATCATTTCTTATTCCTCCATTCTGTCCCCGTTTAATGACCGGAACCGACTTATTCCTGTCTCAACGTACGATTAAAAAAGAATACCGTCAAAAACAGCAGGACCGCATTATACACGATAAACAGAACAAAGCCTATGATTCCATAATAAAACATCATATTGCGGATAAAGGATACACCTGTCTGCTGCAGAATCACCATAATGATCGCTGTAACGATCACCGCTGCAATACAGTGAATTCCCATTTCCAGATATGTGATCCTGCCCATCTGCCTGCGCCTCATTCCTATAAAACGCAATACACTGTAATCCTTTTTCTTGATCTTCAAAATGGAGCGAATGATCAGGATCTGCAAGATTGCAAGTGCGATCAGGATCAGAGTGGAGATTCCAATAACCTCCAGTCTTTTATATACCTTTTCCTGTACATATTTTGTGGCACTTACCTGATATGTGCTGATGGCATCATAACCCATATCCTGCAGCTCCCGAAGCACTTTATCGGTTTTGCTGTAATTTGCAATATACACACTTGCCTGTGTGGTTCCGATATTATAATAATCCCTCAGCTTCTGGTAAATCTCCGGGCTGACCTCAATAAAATCTCCTCCCTGCTGACTGAAATCTTCGGCATATTCAATATCTATCGAGATACGATTGGCTTTTGGGGATGTTTCCTCCGAATCTGTTTCCAGACCGGCTGCTTTCATATTCTGATCGATCTCATCCGCCTGCGCACCGGCCGTATCGTTACCGGATTCTTCCTTTTCTATATGAAGAACTCCCTGTTGCCCCGAAAATGCCATTTTCAGATCACTCGGAACAAGTCCATAACCGGTGGATGGTATGATATAGTTCTCTGAAACACGCACCTGATTGTCTTTGAGATCATCGGCAACAACGACATATACCGGTTTCATGGTCCCATAATATTTCTCATATCTCATGTCCCAGCAAAACTCTCCCCACACCACAAACTTATCCATACCATATGTCAGCATCTGGCAAAGCTCCGGATGAAAATACACCTGTCTTGTATTGTCCTTTAATATCCCCACGATCTTCAGATCCTGAAAGCAGCTTTCTCCCTCTTTCCACAAATTTTCGGATGAAAAATAGCACCGGATCTGACTGTTCAGCTTCTTTTTGTCTGTGGTATACAGCACGATCTCATTTCGTTCCTTCGGAAGGCGGCCTGATGCCAGATCCGACTTGGTGATCGCCGTGGAGGATTTCATAAAATGTGTTTTGTCCAACAAGCGGATTCCCTGATTCTTTTCTTTCTCTGTCATACCATCGTTATCCACATTTGTAATCTGCTTATCCTGACTGCCGTGAGTCTTTTCGTAATCCTTATCCTCTTCTATGTAATAATTGATATCATTGGCATAATCGCAAAGATCTGTCATGGTTACATATTTTACACCGGCGATTGCCGCCTGATCCTTCTCGGTCAATACACTGTTGTCCGGATGACGCACTACCAGACGGGTATCATTTTTCTGCAGATAAGCATCACTGTTATACTCCTTTGTGATTCTGTCATCCCGATACACCAACAACTCCCCGATAAACAGGAATGACACTACTGCCGTGATCAGAAAAAAGGTAAAGAACAGTCCCGCTCTTGCCTTCTGCATTTTGATATTTTTTAACGCAAAAAAATTCTCCAGATGCTTTTTTTTCGTTTTTTCTCCTGAGTTGCTTTTAATTTCACCTTCGGAGGGATTCTGGTGGTCCTGATCCACATTTTCATCCCGCTTATTCACAGGAACATCAGTTACCACCTCTCCATCGTGAAGCCGGATTCTTCTGGTAACATACGGTTCCGCCTGATCATAATTGTGCGTTACCATGATCACCAGTTTCTCATGGGATAACCGCTCCAGAATCTCCACAATCTGTTCTCCCGTCTCACTGTCCAGATTGCCGGTCGGCTCATCTGCCACAATGATATCGGTATTCTTTGCCAGCGCTCTGGCAATCGAAAGCCTCTGCTTCTGTCCGCTGGAAAGCTGTGATGCTCTCTGCGCCGCCTGCTCCGTCAGACCTACCTGCTCCAGATAAGCCATTGCCTCTTCCTTCGAGCTTTCCGGGTCCTTTCCCTGGATCACCAATGCCGCAAGAATATTATCCAGTGCCGTATAGTGATTGATCAGACTGTAATCCTGAAACACAAATCCGATCTTATTGCGCCGGTACTCCTCCCAATCCTGATCATCATATTGGAAGGTCGGCTCTCCCCGGAAGTACATTTCTCCTTCATCAAAAGGAAGCATTCCACTGATCACGTTCAAAAGAGTGGATTTTCCTCCTCCACTCTCTCCGGTGATCGCCACAAACTCTCCCATGGAAAATTCCAGATTGATCTTACGCAGTGCCTGCGTGACAGATGTATCGGAATAATAATATTTGCTGATATTCTGCAGCCGCAATATCGTCTCTGCCATATCGTTTCTCCTTTCGTCCATTTCGCTACATCAATCCTATCATAGAAAAAAGCAAAAAAAATCACTGCAAATTTCATAAAATTTACAGTGATTTTTTCAGTTGCACGAATTATTAAATCAAAATTACACGAATTATTCAATCTTTTTTATTCGTATCTCTCTTAAATTCTTACAAATTTCTTAAGATTTTATTTAATGCTTTCCGGCAAGATCAATTCGGATCAATGCCTTCTTCAGTGCAAGCTCTGCACGGACCATATCTACCTCTTTGGAACCGCTTGTCAGCCTGCGTTCTGCACGTTCTTTCGCTTTCCGGGCACGGTTGGCATCGATCTCATCCGGCCATTCGCATGACTCCGCCAGCACAGTGACCTTGTCCTTCTGGATCTGCACGAAACCATCATGAAGCGCTGCCTCCCGGACATTACCGTCCGTCTTGATCCGCAGCACACCCGGCTCCAGGATCGTCGTCAGCGGAATATGCCCCGCCAGCACACCGATCTCGCCCTCTGTGGTCTTCATCTCTACCATATCCACAGCTTCATTAAAAAACACACGGGTCGGAGAGATGATCTGCAAATTAAATGTTTTTTCAGCCATCTAAGCCCCCCTTATTTGGATGCCGAAGCTGCACGCTCTACGACGTCATCAATACTGCCGGCATTCAGGAAATAGCTCTCCGGAATCGCATCATGCTTACCATCCAGAATCTCCTGGAAACCACGGATTGTCTCAGATACCGGTACATATTTGCCGGGAAGTCCTGTAAACTGTTCTGCTACATGGAACGGCTGTGACAGGAATCTCTGTACCTTTCTTGCACGGTTTACTACCAGCTTATCCTCCTCGGAAAGCTCGTCCATACCAAGAATGGCGATAATATCCTGCAGCTCCTTATATCTCTGAAGAAGCTCCTGTACGCTTCTGGCTACCCGGTAATGCTCCTCTCCTACGATATGCGGATCAAGGATACGCGATGTGGACTCCAGCGGATCTACTGCCGGATAAATACCCAGCTCTGCGATGGAACGCGCCAGTACAGTTGTTGCATCCAGATGTGCAAAGGTATTGGCCGGAGCAGGGTCTGTTAAGTCATCGGCAGGCACATATACAGCCTGTACCGAAGTGATAGATCCCTTTTTGGTAGATGTGATACGCTCCTGCAGCGCACCCATCTCGGTCTGCAGTGTCGGCTGATAACCTACGGCACTAGGCATACGTCCAAGAAGTGCTGACACCTCAGAACCAGCCTGTGTAAAACGGAAAATATTATCAATGAACAAGAGGACATCCTTACCGGAACGGTCACGGAAATTCTCTGCCATAGTAAGTCCTGTCAGACCTACACGCATACGCGCTCCAGGCGGCTCATTCATCTGACCGAATACCATGGTGGTCTTGTCAATAACACCGGACTCGATCATCTCATAATAAAGATCGTTACCCTCACGGGTACGCTCTCCTACACCGGTAAACACAGAATATCCACCATGCTCCTGCGCGATATTTGTGATCAGCTCCTGGATCAGTACGGTCTTACCTACACCGGCACCTCCAAAGAGACCGATCTTACCACCCTTCTGATATGGACACAGAAGATCAACGACCTTGATACCTGTCTCAAGAATCTCTGTGGCTGTAGACTGCTCCTCAAAGGATGGTGCTTTTCTATGAATTGGATCATACTGTACGTCCGTTGGTGCCGGCTTCTCATCGATCGGCTCACCCAGTACGTTAAACATACGTCCCAGCGTTGCCTCACCAACCGGTACACTGATCGGACCGCCGGTAGCTTCCGCTGTCATACCACGCTTTAATCCATCAGTAGGACCCATGGCGATACAACGCACGGTGTCATCTCCCAGATGCTGTGCCACCTCAACCACCAGCTTTTTCCCATCTTCCAATGGGACATTTACTGCATCGTTGATCTCAGGCAGTCCACCCTCTGGGAATTTGATATCAAGGACGGCACCAATAATCTGCGTCAGCTTACCTGTCTTTAAATCTGCCATCTTTCTTATCTCACTCCTTTTTACTATATTTCATTTCTGCTGTACTTTGCCTATCCTTCAGCAAGGTACTATTTCAATCATTTTTTCATTTCTTATCATTACTGGATCGCCGAAGCACCGGCAATGATCTCTGTCAGCTCCTGTGTAATAGACGCCTGACGGGCACGGTTATAACGCAGGGACAGATCACTGATCATATCCTCCGCGTTGCTCGTTGCAGAATCCATCGCCTGCATGCGGGCTCCATTCTCGCTGGCATACGCCTCGGTCAGACCGCCAAAGATCAGACTGTTGATATACTTTGGCACAATGGCGTCCAAAGCCTCCTCTGCCGCCGGCTCATAATTCATCAGCGTAATGCGCTCCAGCGGATCAGCCGCCTCCTCGCTCTCCGATGTAATATCGTCTGCATCGATCGGCAGAAGCTTTACCATTGTCGGAATCTGTACCACGGTGTTTTTGAATATGGTGTAAACCAGATAGATCTCACCAATATTGCCCATGGTAAACTGGCTGAGGACATCTTTTCCCACAGCAATCGCATCATCATACATAGGACCATTCATGGCTTCCGAATAATCATTTACGATCTCATATCCCAGATGCTCCAGTGCGTCACGGCCCTTGGTTCCCACGGAAAAAATCTTTGTATTGTCCGGGGTAAAACGATCATCCTTGGAGATCATTTTGACAATGTTGGAATTGTAACCACCTGCCAGTCCACGGTTGGATGACACAACGATCACAGCCTTCTTGTCCGACGTTCCTTTCTGCAGGAAAGGATGAGACATCTGTCCGGACTTTGCGATCATTCCGGCTACCGTCTCATACATCGTATCAAAATACGGCTTGGATTCCTCGGCATTCTGCTTTGCCTTGGTCAGCTTAACCGAAGACACCAGCTTCATTGCCTTAGTGATCTGCTCCGTACTCTGTACGCTCTCCTTCCTCCGTTTAATATCTCTCATAGAGGCCATATGATTTGTTCCTCCATTCTATTTTCTTTCTACGATACATCTGCGACAGCAGCTTATTTTACAAAATCTGCCTTGAACTCCTCGATGGCTTTTACAAGCTTCTCCTCAATCTCCTTACTCATCTCGCCCTTCGTGCGGATCTCGTCAGGAATTTCCGGATACCTGGTATCGACATACTCAAAGAGTCCCTTCTCAAACTCAAGGATCTGATCCAGCTCAATATCGATCAGATATTTCTTGGTTGCTGCATAAATGATCATAACCTCGTTTTCTACAGGCATCGGATTATACTGATCCTGCTTCAGGATCTCGCGGATACGCTCTCCCTGTGCCAGCTGTGCTTTTGTCTCCGGGTCCAGATCAGAACTGAACTGGGAGAATGCTGCCAGCTCACGGAACTGCGCCAGCTCGATACGGATCGGTCCGGCAATCTTTTTCATTGCCTTGATCTGCGCTGCGCCACCAACACGGGATACAGACAGTCCGGCGTTTACTGCCGGACGGAATCCGGAGTTGAACATCTCTGTTTCCAGATAAATCTGACCATCTGTAATAGAAATTACGTTGGTCGGAATATATGCTGATACATCGCCTGCCTGAGTCTCAATGATCGGCAGAGCTGTCAGGGAACCGCCGCCCAGCTTGTCAGAAAGTCTGGCTGCACGCTCCAGCAGACGGGAATGCAGATAGAATACATCTCCAGGGAATGCCTCACGTCCCGGTGGACGCTTGAGCAGTAAGGAAAGGGTACGGTATGCTGCTGCATGCTTGGTCAGGTCATCATAAATGATCAGCACGTCCTCTCCTGACTCCATCCACTCCTCACCGATGGCACATCCGGAATACGGAGCGATATACTGTAAAGGTGCCAGCTCACTTGCTGTTGCCGCAACGATCGTTGTATAATCCATCGCACCGTACTCATCCAGCTTCTTTACGATGGTAGCTACGGTAGATGCTTTCTGGCCAATGGCAACATAAATACATTTTACTCCCTGGCCCTTCTGATT
>UMEF01007414.1_pt1 | contig 19454 bp, 10 predicted proteins | sample 1964671 | NCBI WGS metagenome assembly UMEF01 (sample SAMEA4836012, study PRJEB28245) | human gut metagenome | biome: gut microbiome; material: fecal sample | place: Denmark | collected 2008 | reverse complement strand
CACACCTCCCCGCTCTTCTCCTCACCACTGAGGTTGCGCACACCGATGATCATCGTCTTCACCTCGCCGAGCGTCGGATTGCCGACAATGGTGATCTTGTTGGCTGGCTTGTCTGCATCGTAGGTCACGAAGGGCATGCTGAAGCTGGCCGTACCTGCGGCCTTGGCCTCGTTGCGTGCCTTCTTCACGGCCGTAAAGACCTTGAGCGGAACGTCGAGCATGTTTTCCTCGGGCCATACGGCCACACATCCCTCACGCGAATAGCCATTGTAACGGCCAGGTGCGGTGAGCGTCAGCGGAATCTCATACTCGTAGTAGTTGTTCTTATAATCGGAACCGAAGCGGACAAAGACTGCCAGCTGACTGTTCTGCAGTCCAGTCGTGTTCGGGTCGAAGGCATTGGCGTGTGCGAACATCTGGATGCGCTTGTACTGGCGGAGATCGAGGGTGGTGTTCTTATAGACTGCCTTCGACTCGCCCGTGCCCAGGCGGTTGACCGTCATAGCCAGAGCCTGCTCGTTGCTCTGCACGAGCTGCGGCTGCGTCGGATCCTGCTCGCGCGAGATGCCCGGCGGGAGAACATAGTTGACAGGCACCTTGTCCGAGTTTTCCTCGATGCTCACAGCACTGACGGACATCGTGCCCGAGGTCGTTGCCGAGTTGGTGAGGTTCTGGTTGTACTGTCTCCAATCGCCACGCACCAGGTCGAGGGATCCGAAGCGGAGCACAATAGGCTTCTCGAAGCCTGTGAGGAACATGCGCATGAAGCGAATGGAGGTGAAGTCGCTGATACCACCGACACGGCGCTCAAACTCTCTGAGGGGGATGCGGAACTGATACCATGTCGCCTTGCCCGTACCTCCCTTGCGCAGGGAGGGCGTCGTCTCACGCTTATCGACAATGAAGTTTTGGCCTACGACCAAGTCCTGGGGACGGATGGAGAGGTGGTACTGGTAGTACTTCTCATACTCGTTGAGCGTGTAGTCCTGGTTGATATCTTCCACATCGGGGGTCGTCTTGTAGGACGTGTCGTAGTTCTCCGGCTGGTTGTCGGAGTCGGGGGAGTTGCCCTGCGGCATGTTGATGCGCTTGTAGCGTTCCAGGATAGACTTCTGTTCGCGGTCATAGTCGGACCCGCGGAAGTAGTGGTAGTTGTCATTGGCTGGGTCGGCCCAGATGGAGTCGAAGACGGCCTGGTTGACCTTGCCTCTGATCTCCGTCAGGAAGTCCTGGTAGGACTCGAACTCGCGCTCCTGATCGTCGGTGAGGCCGTTGAAGCCCACGTCCTGCAGGGCGCGGCTGCCCTTGGTGGTGGCAAAGGCATAGGTGACGGTGGGCTGCGTCGGGATGCGGCCCCACTGCGTGGTGGTCCAGGACTCGCTGCCATCGACGGGCATTCCGCTCTCATAGAACTTCTTGCCGTCGCGGAGGATATCCTCGCTCACCTCGCCGAGGTCTATATAGAAGTCGCCACCGTAGAGATGAGCATCTTCGCGCTCGTTGCTGTAGATGAAGGGGTCGAGCATCCAAAACTCGATATACTCGATATTGGCGGCCTCGAAGTCGCTCGTGTCCAGTTTGCGCATCATGCCGCCCCACTTCGTCTTGGGCTGGTTGAGGCGTCCGTTGAGGGTGAGGTCGGGATTGAAGTTGTACGGACCGCGCTCGTCGGGATAGTAGGCGAGGTTGAGGACAGTAAGCATCGACGACTGGCCGCTATAGTTGTTCTGGTCGCGCTTAGGGAAGAGCTCGCGGGTATAGACCTCGCGCACATAGTAGTTGGAGAGCTGCTCCAGGTCGCTGCGGATATGGCCTGGCGTGAGCGACGAGCTGCGTCGTGTGAAGAGCGGGTCGATATTGTACCATGCGAGCAGCGATCGGTTGTAGCCACTCTTGAGCGTTGTCTTGTCGCTCGCCTCGTTGAAGAGACTCGGTACGGAGGAGATGATCCAGGAGGTGGGCTGCGAGACGTCGATGGTGCTCTTCGTATTCTCGAAGTCGTCGAGGTAGGAGGCGTTGTCCTGCGTGCCACTGGCCTTGCCGGCGATGAGCTGTGCAAACTCGGCCGATAAAGAGATCTGCGAGGGCTGCGTGAGGTGGAGGAAGGGGATCTTGTCGAGCATGTTGGTGAGCCACTGGCTCTCCTTCTTCCAGTTGAGGTTGAGACCCCAGATGGTGTTGTTGAGGGGTTCCGATCCCATGCTGACCTTGGTCGTCAGGGCCTGCTCGCTCAGGTGCATGAAGGTACCACCCAACTGGAAGTTCTTCGAGAAGTCATACTCCCAGTTGAGTCCCACCATCGTCTTGCGTTCCTGACCATAGTCGCTCTGGCTTTCGAGCGAGACGTTGATATTGGTGCCCGCGTCGATGATGTTCTGGTTGAGGATGGTCACCTCACCCGAGTTGTAGTCCACGGAGTAGTCGCTTCCCTCGGTCAGGGTCACGCCGCCTGCCGTCACCACCACAGATCCCTGCGGCACGTTGTAGGCGCCCAGCGAGATGACGTTGGCAGAGGATCCGCTATACTGTCCGACGAGCATGTACTTGTCCTTCTCGGCAATCTGTTTGGCCACGGTCTTCGTCGAGTCATAGAGTTCGGTGAAGGCATACTTGTCCGCGCTCGCTGCCGCCACGCCGTGCTGCTCGAGATAGTTCTTCATGTAGGAACCGAAAGGCTCGGCGACGGGGAAGAAGACGCGTCCGTTGCTCACCGTGTAGCCCTCCACGAAGTCGAAGTAGCCGTTGGAGTTAGCCTTATTGTTGTTGTCAAGGCGGTCAGCGCCGAGGAGCTTGATGATCGGGGTGCCCTTCACCTGAGTCTCGGGGATGTAAGAGATATAGACGCCCGTGGTGTCGCTCTGGTACTTCACGTCGAGGCGGAACTTCTCCTTCTGCACCGTCGAGGCGAGGTAATAGACGTTCTTCATCATCAGACGCCAGTTGCCCTGCGCGGGGTTGTTGCTCGTGTTCTTCAGGGCCTTGACAAAGAGGGCCTCGCCGACGTTGGTGCGGTCGCTGGAGAACTCACCCACCTGGTAGGTCACGCCACCGTAGGTATATTCATAGGCGACAGCGAGCACTTGGTCGGCCTGCAGCCCGGCGCGCAGCGACACATAGCCCAGCGACGTATTGACCGTATATTCTGAACTGGACAAGAGGCGCGCACTCGAGAGTTTCTCAAAGTCGGTACCACCAACGAGTCCCATGCCCTCCAGCGCGCTGGAGGCTTGGTCGATGTCGCGGGCCTCGGGGTGGCCCTGTGCGATGGTCTGATACTCGCCGTTGGCTTGGTTGGAAGGCACAGCGCCCGAGCCTGGCCCCCAGAGGTCGGGACGGCTCACGCCGTTGTTCTCGCCCAGGTCGGTGAGGGCGACAATATTGCGGGTATTGGAGGTGGTTCCTGTCTTGTTAGTTACCCAGATCTCCACGCGGTTGATCTTCACGCCCGTGGCAAGGTTGGGGAGCGTGCGCATGCCCGCGTCGTAGTGGGCAAGGAAATAGTTGGAGAGGAAGAAGTGGCGGTTCTCCTCGTAGTCAGCGACATCGATCTCAAACGGGGTGAGCTGCTTGCCACCCTTGGAAGAGACGCTCTTGTTGGACGACTTCTTCTGCGAGAACACCGTCTGGAGCTTCAGGCGGCCAAACTGGAAGTCGGTGCGGATACCGAAGAGGCTGCTCGCGCCCTGCACGAGGGAATTGTTGGAGGGGAAGGAGATATTGCCAGCCTCAACGAGACGCACCATCTCGTCCTCCTTGCCGTCATACTTGAGTTTGAGGTTCTGCGAGTCGAAGTCGAAGGTGGCGTCGGTGTTGTAGTTGAGGTTCATGTTGACCTTGTCGCCGACCTTGCCATTGACGTTGAGGTTGATCTTCTCGTCGAAGTCCATCGTCGTGGTCTTGCGGTTGCGGATGGGGAGCGACGGGTTGTCGATGTTCTTCAGCGTCGCACCAAACTTCAGTTCGGCGGTACCCTGTGTCTTGATGCGTACGCCGCCAGGGCCGAAGATTTTCTCTGCTGGTCCGAGGTCGAAGTGCATGTTGGTGAAGTCAAACTTCTCCTTGCCCTGCTGGAGAATCTCCTTGTTCTTCTCGCGATAGAAGTCGGCCCAGCTCTGTCGCTCGCTCCACACCCTGTACTCGTCTGGAGTCATCATGATCGGCGTACCGACGTAGGTGCCACCGATCTTGTAGCCGACGACATAGCGGTCGATGGAGTCGTTGTACTCCACCGTCTGCTGCATATTCTCCGGCCTTTGCAGGTCGGTGGTGCCTTGCTGCAGGTCGTCGAAGGTGATGGGGGTGGTACGCTGTATCTTCCAGCGCGGATGGAGCAGCGAGTCGGGGATTTCCTCTTCGTCGATGATCACCTCGGGCAGGTCGGGCTTCTTCGTCTTCGTGGTGTCGGCGGGAAGCAGCGACGACCAGACTGGTGCGTCGACGACAGCCGACGACAGCAGCAACCTGCCTGCGATGGCCGCCAGGCTCACCGCAAATAAGACACTCATTATGATGGCAGACCTTTTCCTCATATTGATCGGTGCCCCGCTGCTGCCTTCTTCAAATTCAAAGTGGGAAGGCTCTGCGGGCTTGTCAGATGTCTATCTTGCTTGGAAAAATTGGGTATGTTCCTGATTTTCTTTTAATTCTCTTTATTCTATTCTGCGCCCAAGGACGCTTGCCGGACTCTATTTGATGAGCTTCAGCGCCTGCTTGACGACTTGCTCCACGGGCAACGTTGGCTGCTCAGTAAGGATCGACTGGACGACCTTGGCCGACGGCGCAGGGGAGAACCCGAGCATCGTCAGCGCGCTCACAGCCTCATCTCGAACGGTAGTATCGACCGCAGGAGTGCCTGGCTTGGAGACGGCATGGAGCTCGTCGGCTATGCCGCTGGCCACTATTTTGTCCTTCAGATCGACGATGATGCGCTGTGCCGTCCGCACACCAATGCCTTTCACGCTTTTCAGCATCCGCTCGTCGCCACCGGCGATGATGTTGCAGAGTTCCTTCGGCGTGATCGAAGAGAGGATCATCCGCGCCGTATTGGCTCCCACACCCGAGACGGTGATGAGCAGGCGATAGAGGGCGCGCTCCTGTACCGTGGCAAAGCCGTAGAGGGTGTAGCTGTCGTCGCGGCCTCCCGTGACGATTGCCTCGTGGACGTAGAGCTTCACCTCACGCTTCCCCTGAAGAACGGTATAGGTGTTGAGGGAGATGCCGAGCGCATAACCGACACCCGCCGCCTCAATGACGGCCTGCGCCGGGGTGAGCGCAGCCAGCTCGCCTCGTATATATTCTATCATATCGTTGTTTGCAAACTTATTCTTATATTTAGCTAAACGCAGACGCCCCGCCTTTTATTGCCTCACCTCTCCATTTTATTACCCGTCTCTCCATATTTTTGCCCCACAGCCTGCTTCCGCCTCCGTTGCCTGGGCTGCAGGTTTGACCACAGGATGTCTCCTTGCGATTGGCCCTGGCAACAATTAACTAAAGTGTCCCACCTCTATAAATCAAAGCTTTTGTAGAACTGACAAGCATACCATGCACATCTCACCCCTAAGGTGGAGTCTATTGTTTGAGCTAAAAGAACACCAATTTGGGCACAAGGGGAATTCTCCGTGGATTGCCCCCTGCGCCCAAATAAATCAGCAAGACTTGTCTGAGCACAGGCATTTTCATGTTCAATTTAATCTTGATATAGATAACAACAGGAGTAATATACGCTCGTGTCTCCAGTATTGGTGACAAACAGAGCACGGAAAGACAGGTCAAGGACTTGTCGGAGTATGCAAAATATAAGGGTATCAAAGTCAGCAAGGTCTTTGAGGAACACATTTCTGGCGCAAAGATAGTGCAAACCGAGCGCAATGAAGTTTGCTTCAATTGCCGAGGTGCAGCCTATCTTATGTAAAGAAGAATGATGAGCCTCCAGTGTTGTGTGAGGCAATGGAATACTGCAAAGCAAACCGCATTGGGATCCAACTTGTCAGAGAACTGTCCAGATTGGAGCGTAATGCGTTTGAGGTGCTTGCCTCTGTCAAGGAACTCATTGACTGTGGCATTAACCTCTACATACAAAAGAAACAACTTATATTATTGGATGAAAAAGGACATCCATCCCTCTTTGCTCCCATAATGATAGCCACGCTTTCGACCTGTGCGCAATTGGAGCGTGATAATATCTCATTCCGATTGCAGTCAGGAAGGAAGCAGTATATAGAGAAAGGTGGAAAACTCGGACGCAAGGTAGGCTCTGTAAAAACGGCAGAACAGATGAAAGCCGAATATAGGGAAGTAATAAGTCCGCTTCGCAAGGGATATTCAATTCGAGATGTGGCGAAGTTGTGTGGTAAAGGGGTAAGTACCGTACAACGAGCGAAGCGATTACTAAAAGTACAATCATCGCAATAATACTATTGATTTTACGTTCTTTTCAAAGAAAGGGTTTGTGCAATCGTGCCTTAAAGGCTAAAAGCACTACCTTTGAATGCAATAATAAGTAACAACACGTTTAAGGTCACAATTTGTGACCTTAAAAAAATAGAAATATGGCAAACAACATAGATAAAAAAGAACCAGTCACAAATTGTGAGCAATCCAAAATAGATATTATAAAATGCGATAACCATGAACTCGCAGGTAATATCGAACCTCTAATAAAAGTAATTAGAGGACAACAAGTTATGCTTGACCGTGACCTTGCCACACTTTATGGCGTTGAAACAAAGCGTCTTAATGAGCAAGTAAAACGTAATATTAAACGATTTCCTGAAGATTTCATGTTTCAATTGACCAAGAACGAATGTTTAAGGTCGCAAATTGCGACCTTAAACGAAGGACGCGGACAACATTTGAAATACATGCCTTACGTATTTACTGAAAACGGAGTCGCTATGCTTAGTAGTGTTTTACGTTCTGACACTGCGATTGAGGTGAATATTCGAATAATGCGAGCTTTCACTTCAATGCGTCACTTTCTACAGAACAATGCCGAAGTGTTTCAGCGTCTCTCGACTATGGAATACCATCAATTGGAAATGCAACAACACTTGCAAGAATCCGACAAGCGCATAGACGAGGTGTTTCGCAGATTGGACGAGGGCAACGCAAAGCCGAAGCAGGGTGTGTTCTACAATGGGCAAGTTTATGATGCCTATACTTTCGTGTCCGACTTGATTAAGAGTGCAAAAAGACGTATCATTCTTATCGACAACTATGTTGACGAGACTGTACTGACATTGCTCGATAAAAGAGATAATAACGTGTCTGCAATTATCTACACTCAGCAGATAAGCCGTCAGTTCCAACTCGACATAGACCGTCATAATGCTCAATATGCACCGATTGATGTTGAAACATTCCGTTTATCACATGACCGCTTCCTTTGTATAGACGATGATGTGTATCACATAGGAGCATCCATAAAGGACTTAGGCAAAAAGTGGTTTGGTTTCTCCAAGATGGAGATACTTACACCAGACGAATTGGTGGAAAGAATCAATAGAGAGTAAGACGCCTCTATATGTAAAGCAAAAAATATGATATGAGAAACTTGTGGATATTTCATAAGAACAAAAACTTAAAATAATGAGATTCCTTGTTTTATTTATTACGATATTATTATGTTCGACCACGATTAAGGCTCAAAGGCTTTATAGTGAGAGTGGCGATTTTTATGAGAAATCAAAGAGGTGTGTTGTTGATCATGCCAAGTTGGGAGTATTTTATGAATTAAAGTTCCGCAAAGATTCTACCAAGTTGGATGATTATACTGAAGCGCAAACAGTATTGATGGTTTCAGATAAGCACTTACTTTTTAGTGATTATAATCGATTGGCATTAGATTCAATAAATGACTATTTAGCCAGTAGCAAACAAAATAAAAAGGACCAAAAGGCTCGTGAAGAATGGATGCAAGCTATTAAAAAATGGACTTTTTTCTTTGTTACGCTAACTGATTTAGAAGAACAAAAAACCACGGTACAGACTTACGATGTATTGCGAAGCTACGAGTACACTTACCCAACGCCTCAAATGGACTGGCAATTGGTATCCGGGGATTCTATAATAAATCAAAGAGCTTGCAAAAAGGCCATTTGTTCTTTTGCCGGTCGAAATTATATTGCATGGTACACTGAAACGATAGCACTTCCTTACGGACCTTATCTTTTTACAGGATTGCCTGGGCTGATCATGGAAATCCATGATGAAGGTCGCAATTGGATTTTTACAAATAATGGGGTCGGAAAGATGCCTCAATACAGTGACATGTATCTTTATAAAAAAAGGTATATCACAGATTTGATTGTAACCACACGCGAGAATGCCCTGACCGGTTATCGGAATGATATTGAGGATTTTGATAATCTGAGTATTGAGATTTACAAGGTAAGGGTCGAAAAGAACGGCCAAATGGTTACTCCGGAAGCAAACAAGCCGAAACGTCCCAGTAATATGCTTGAATTACAATGGTAAAGATTTTTAAAATATTAATTATGCTATTTCTGTTTCCTTTGTCTGTATGGGCACAGGAAACAGAAGTCGTTTTTAAGGGTATTGTTACGAATACAGAAGGCATTGGCATTGCTAATGTATTATGTAAGGCATTAAGTGCCACGGATTCTTTACTGGCTTATGGTATCACCCAAAGCAACGGACAATTTCATTTGCAATACAAGAAGGATGTAAATAAACTGACATTCTCGAAAATGGGCTATGCCACACAAATTATTTCAGTTCAGAAGGATAAATATCAATATACCGTTCAGTTAGAAAAAAAGCCTTATGAGCTTGATGAAGTTGTAGTGAAAGAGGCCCCTATAACTCGTAAAAAAGATACGCTTGACTATTATGTAGAGTCTTTTCGTCAGAAAGAGGACTATAGCATTGAGGATGTGCTCAAACGCATGCCGGGTATTGAAGTGACGACTTCAGGACAAATTCTGTATCAGGGTAGCAGCATCAATAAACTGAACATTGAGGGATTAGACCTTATGGGTGATCAATACAACCAAGCCACTCAGAATATGCCAGCTGAGGCCGTATCTACGATTCAGGTTATGGAAAATAATCAGCCCATCCGTGCCTTGGAAGGAAAAATTCATAGTAATCATGCGACACTCAATATAAGGTTAAAAAAGAACTATAAAATGCGCCCTTTTGGTGACGCAGAAGTGGGAGCCGGAGGAACGCCTGCTATATGGGACGGTAGTCTGACAGGGATTCAAGTGGCAAAGAAAAATCAAGTATTATTTACCGGAGCCTTAAACAACAGAGGTGCCTCATTGCGCAGCTTGCAAAATGGCATGTCGAACTTTACGGGCATTTATGCACAAGAGCAATTGCCTGCTCCTTTCCTCTATTCTACTACAACCCGCCGTCCACCCATTTCACCTATTTATTACTTGAACAACCGTTCCGATTTTGCCGGACTGAATTATATGCACGCTTTCACTCCTTATTCCACTTTACGTTTCAATCTGCTCTACAACCACGAAGGAGAAAACCGTGAGGATAGCACCCGAAGCGAGTATTATGCGGGCGACACAATTAGTATTTACGAAAACAATCGGCAAAAGAGCTGTGAAGATGTAGTAAAAGGACAGGTGCGTTACGAATTGAATGGCAAGAAGGTGTACGTGGAGAACGTCCTTTCGGGGCAATGGCAGGATATCAGCTCCTATAATCAAAATGTATCCAATTTAGGCTCTTTGGGAGAGGACATACATCGCAAACCTTATTTTATTCAGAATGTCGCCAATGTCAACCTGACCACTCCAAGTCGTGTCTATAGTTTGGCTTCCATTGTGCGTACCTATCAGACGCGCGAGCGACTTTCTGATTGTTGGACAGCAGATAACGAATACAAACGGCAGAGCTATTATCTGAACCATTGGTTTATGCGCCACCGGCTTTCCACGGCTTTCGTTATAGCGGGCAATCCCTTGACGTTGGGTTACATTATAGAATACAAGCACAACCGACTACACGATACCCAACAGACGGCTACTTCGTCCTATTGGCTGCACACACTCGAACCATCGTATCAAATTCAGTGGAGCGGTGGAAACGTCGAACTACTTCTTCCTGTGGAATATACCATTTCCCGCTGTGGCTGGCGGAAAGAAAAAGAACAAAAAGTTCTTTTCTCTCCTTCGCTCGATTTCACTCAACAAATTAGTTATCTATTGCGAATGGAAACCTCGGTAGCCTATAACCAAAATGCTTCAAACGCCGATCCTTGGTTCAATGGAACGATGATGAACAACTACCGTACATTTACGACAGGCATCGACAGCCTTTCGGTGCAGCGTGTCGCGTTGGCGAATCTCCGTCTGTCGTATCTGAACACCATCACGCTCTTTTCGTGGAATGTTTATGTCGGCTGGACGCGCAGTACTTCCGACCATTATATTAAAAGTCTTTATATGCCCGATTATACACTCTTTGTTCCAGTGTGGAACGACCGCACGAAAACTACCTGGAGCATGGCACTGTCATGTCGTAAGAACTTTCGCAATGCCCACATCAATTTGAGCGGACAGACCAATTATTCATATAATAAGGAGTTTGTGTCTCAAAACGAGGTGGAAGATTATCTGCGCTATCATGCCTTGCATGCTTCAGTCACGGCGCAATGGAGCGGAATGACATGGTTCCAGCCCAAACTCACCATGGCCGGAAATATCAGTTGGAAAAAGCCTGATGTCTTCTCCGTAACTGACAATCTGCTGAGAAATGCCTATTATTCCTTAACAATGGATTTCTATCCTATCAGTAAACTCCGGCTGTATGCCGACTTTTCGCAATCGGTCTTCGAAATAGTTCGTAACCATTACTCTATTAACAGTTTTTTGAATGCCGGTATGCGCTACGATTTCAATTCTCGCTGGTCTGCAAGCGCAAATATCAACAATCTGTTTAACCGCAAAGACTACGAAGTTTCGCTTTATCAAAGAGCCAATTTTCAATACTACCGCGTACCGCTGCGTGGTCGTGAGTTTATGATTTCGCTGCGGCTTAAATATTAAGATAAAGGCCTATTTAACCCAAATCGGTCATTAGAATTTCTCTGTGTCGTACGGCAAAGAGAAACCTTTAATTTTTGTTGCAAAATATCTATGATTATTAGGATGGCATAGCCAAAGTGAGATGGGAGGTTAATCCTAATGGTATGTATTATCGTGTTACCTCCTACTTTCTTTTTACCGAGAGAAAAGAAGAGGAAGGGAGTTACAGTGCGCAATAGAGTACGCAAGAACAACGACGGTGTTGTTTTGAGGACTATTTCGTGCATATCGGCGGTTTTTCAGAAAAGGATTCATACCTTTGCAGAACCATCCCAACTGCAGGCTTGCCGCTTGCAGGCCAACTACAAAAACGAACCGAATCAAGACGAACAAGAACAATGGAAAGTAGAAAGGAATTGGCAGCGGAGAAGAAACGCTGCGGCTCGCACAACTGCACACAGTCCGTACTCTGCACCTACTGCGACCTGACAGGACTGGACGAAGAGACCATCAAGCACGCGGGCAACTCTTTCGCGGCGGGCATGGGCAACGGAGAAGGTACCTGCGGATCTATCGTGGGCGCAGGCATCGTCTATGGACTGGCCGTGAGAGACCGGGCCAAGGCCGTGAAGGGCATGAGGCAGATCATGGAGAAGTTTCAGGAGCGCAACGGTGCCACCCGCTGCAAGTTGCTCAAGGGCGTGGGCACGGGTGTCGTGCTGCGCGAATGTCCGATGTGCGTTTCCGACGCATCCGAGTTTTTGGAGGAGCTGCTGGAGAAGGAGGCGTAAGCCTGCGGCAACGGTGGAGCGCAGTACTGCCCCACTCCATCGGTTTGTCATCACCATCGTCCTTCCCCATCGGCTTGTGTCATAGCCAACAGCCTCAACAAGCTATTGGAACAGCATCGTGACCAGCGGTATGGTGAGGATCGAGGCGACGGTGGTGACAAACGTCATCTCCGTCATCAGCGACGCACTGCGCCCAAACTTCATGCAGAACATGGTGCCGAAGGAGGCGACAGGCATGGCAATGACCACCGTATTGATCTGATTGACAAGGTCGCTCACGCCACAGGCCTTGAACAGAAAATAGACCGACAGAGGCACGACGAAGAGGCGCAGGAAAGAGGCAACATAGACTTTCACACTGCCCACGACCTCGCGAAGGGGCAGGCGCGCCATAGACGATCCGATGACCATCAGGGCGGCAGGTACGGTGATATTGCCCACCATCGTGACGGGACGGGCTATGAGGTCGGGAGTGCGAACACTGAAGGCCACCAGCAGGGCGGCGGCAAAAGCGGCAATCATAGCCGGGGAGAGCAGCACCTTGGGATTCAGATTTTTCACCCCATACTCGCCTTTCACGAGCATCACACCGGCCGTGAAGATGAAGAAGGTGTTGGGCATATTCAGCAGGGCGGCATAGAAGACGGCCTTGGGGCCGAAGATGGAGGAGACGATGGGATAGCCGATGAATCCCACATTGGCAAACATCAGCGCAAAGCCGATCATCCCTTGCTCATCACGGTCCTTGGAAACAAACCGCGGCACCCAGAAGCCGAACACCAACAGCACGACGTAGGTGAGGAAACCGACTCCCAACAGGGGCAATATCAACGAGCGGTCGGGCAGTTCCGTCCCCATCACCGACGAGAGAATCAACGCGGGACAGGTGACGTCGATCACGATAGAGGACAATTTCTGGTCAAACTTGTCTCCCATATAGCCCAGCTTGCATAGCGCATAGCCGAGCACGACGATGATGAAAAGAATCACCATCACTTCTAAATTTTCCATTACTTTTTGATTTTAGTTTCCACAACGGCCTTACCCCACCTTTCTTATATGGCGGGGCAGCCTTAAGTAGGGACACTTAACAGACGTTACTTACGACCAGGGCAAAGGGTAAGCTATCCTGAATAAAGCAGACTAATGACTGGAAATAATCTTCTTGCTTTTGCCGTTGGTTAGCGACCGCGAGGAAGTATTACGGTCCGAACCCGATGAGGCGTGATCGGCAGGATGGTAGGTGATGCCCATCGCCTGAAGGCGGTTGACAGCAAACTGGTCTTCCTCGTGGTGTTCTTGCCAGTGCAAGTCCATATCCATTTTATACCAATAGAAGGCCTCTTCTCTGTCAATGTTCTCGTAGTATAGTCCTAAATTGTAGCAAGCGGGGGTGTAGCCGTTGTTGGCAGACTTTTTTGCCCAACGGAGATACTCCGCATCGTCCTGCGGCACACTGTATGCACCATACTTATATAGTTGCGACAAGTCGTATTGAGCACCAGGTTCTCCACTGGCAGCAGCCTTTTTGAGCCAAATAGCATATTGGGCGGCATCCTCAGGGGCTCCGTCCCAACCATACTGATAGCAATGTGCCATGTAATACTGCTCTGAGGCGTCACCAGCCTCAGCCTTTCTCTGCCTCTCCACATTCTGGCCAAAGCTCCATGCGGGCAGACACAACGCCAGAAGCACCACAAATAGTTTTTTCATCTTCGCCTTTGCTTTCTCCGCAGCCGACAGTCTTTATCTCCTTTTGGGTCCGACGAAGCTCCGCTCACCTGTGCGCTGCGTTTTCACAGGCGCCGAAGTTCGCCACGGCAATGCAAAAGTAGTCTTTTTATTTGACATAGAGGGGAAAAATAGAAAAAACTTCCAAGTTGGCCCACAGATTTTATAACGGTCAAAACATGCCTAAAAAAGCCTATTGGCTTCGTTGGCCAACGAAGTTATATTCATCGGCCTACGAAGTTAACTTCATCAGCCTGCGAAGTTAACTTCATTGGCCAATGGAGTTAACTTCATAAAAAGGGGTGAAAAAGCCACTTATTCACGCCAACCCTGCAACCTTTTTCCCAAACGCAAATATGTTTACATAAGCTTTATCTTCTATAGGCTTTTTTCTTGTTCATATTTCGCTTTATCTCTTGCAGTTCTTCCATTGTGCTATACTTTTGCTGAGAGAAGATATGACGGATTTCGGAAGTATATTCTAACGCCATAGCAATACCGACGAGATTTTTGAGCGAGATGAGTCCTTTCTGTTCAAAGCGCACAATATTGCTCACCGCTACTCCCGACTTCTCGGCCACTTGCTCGCGAGTTAGATTCTTCTCTATTCTACGCCGGCGAAAATCAGCAGCTATCTCCTTGGCAATCTCATCTGGATTGTCATGTAGATAGTTGTCTAATATTGCTAATATATTGTTCGTTTCTACCATAACACATAAGTTAGTGATAATATCTTATCGATTGCAAAGTTACGCATTTTTGTTGAAACCACAAAACCATACCATTTTCCTTTCGCAGTAACATACCAAAGCAGTGGCATTACTCTGTTTGATATAGGAAAAACTTTTTCTGAAAAATAATTGCCTCCGATTATTTGCATATATCAAATAATAATCGCAAATTTGCAGTGAAAATACAATCACCGAACAAAAGAAACAAGAAGTATGTCGATATTCAGTCGCCTCTTTGGAAAGAAGAGCAATCTAACCGTGGACTCTGACATCAAGAAACAAGATGGCAGAGACAGGAACATTGCCTTCGTCGATACCGAAGTGGGACTGAAAGACCATAAGATACACGACATCGGAGCTTTACGTCATGACGGAGCCACCTTTCACCAAGCATCCCAGACGGCACTGAACAAGTTTCTGCAAGAAGGGAAGGTCGATTATATCTGCGGACATAACCTCATCCACCATGACGCACACTATCTCCATCTCAACGGCATTCTGATAGACACCCTCTACCTCTCCCCGCTCCTCTTCCCCAAGCGTCCTTACCACCATCTGGTGAAGGACGACAAACTGATGAGCGAGCAGATGAACAATCCTGTCAATGACTGCGAGAAAGCCAAGGAACTATTGATGGACGAGATCGCTGCATGGCATCAATTGTCTGAGAAGAAGAGGAGGATCTTCACCTTGTTGCTCCAGCACGAAGAGGAGTTCAGCGGATTTCTGATATATGTGGGAGCCTTCGAAACGGATGATGCAGACATAGGAGTTTCGGAATTGATTCTTTCTGAACACAAGCATCATATCTGCGCCCATGCCGACATTCCTGCTCTTGCAGCCCAGTCGCCTTGCGGCTTGGCATACGCCCTGGCTCTCATCGGCACAGATGACTACCGATCAGCAACTCCTGGCTGGGTGCTCCACCATTATCCCGAGGTAGAGCATATCATCTTTATGCTCCGCCATACCTATTGTGCCAAGGGCTGCGAGTATTGCGACCGCATGCTCGACATTCACCACAACCTGAAGCAACTTTTTGGCTATGACACCTTCCGCACCTATGATGGCGAACCGCTACAGGAACAGGCCACGCAAGCGGCAGTGGATGGCAAGTCGCTATTGGCAATATTCCCTACGGGTGGCGGCAAGTCGCTCACCTTCCAGTTACCTGCCTTGATGGATGGCAGAACCGTACACGGACTCACCGTGGTCATCTCGCCGCTGCAATCGTTGATGAAAGACCAGGTAGATAACTTGGCAGACCGTGGCTTCACCGATGCCGTGACCATCAACGGGCTCCTGGACCCAATCTCTCGCTCCCAGGCTATCGAGCAAGTACGGAGCGGCGACGCCTCCTTATTATATATAGCGCCAGAGATGTTGCGGTCCAAGACCATCGAGCGTATCTTGATGGCCCGGCATGTGGTAAGATTTGTCATAGACGAAGCCCACTGCTTCTCGTCATGGGGACAAGACTTCCGGGTGGACTACCTGTATATCGGCAAGTTTATCAAGGAATATCATGAGCGCAAATTTGGCAAGGACGCAATGGCCCGCCATCATGGGCATAGCCTGATACCAGTATCTTGCTTCACCGCCACTGCAAAACAGAAGGTAGTGCAAGACATCTGCGACTATTTCAAGCAGTGGCTGGGCAGCGACCTTCAGCTCTTCGCCTCATCAGCCACTCGCACCAACCTCCACTATTCCGTGATCCACGTAGATAGTGACAGCAGCAAATACAACCTCCTACGTTCACTCTTGGAACAGGCAGCTTGCCCTACCATCATCTATGTTTCTCGCACCAAGCGAACACGAGAACTCGCCCAAAAGCTAAAACGTGACGGCATTCCCGCCCTGCCCTATAATGGAAAGATGGATGCCGACGAGAAGATACACAATCAGGATGCCTTCATGAGCGACAAGGTTGGCGTCATCGTTGCCACCTCCGCCTTCGGCATGGGAGTAGATAAAAGCGATGTAGGGCTGGTCATCCACTATGACATCTCCGACTCTCTGGAGAACTATATACAGGAGGCTGGACGCGCGGGAAGAGACCCACACCTCAGCGCAAAATGCTATGTGCTCTATAGCGACGAGGACTTAGACAAGCACTTTGTCCTGCTCAACCAGACAAAGTTGAGCATCAGCGAGATACAACAGGTATGGAAAGCCGTCAAAGACTTTACCAAGCTGCGTCCCAACGTCAGTTGTTCTGCCCTGGAGATAGCCCGACAAGCTGGTTGGGACGACTCGGTATCCGACATAGAAACCCGTGTGCGCACCGCCCTATCGGCTCTCGAACAGAGCGGATACATAGAGCGTGGCAACAACGTTCCGCATGTCTATGCCACAGGTATCACTGTCAAGAACATGGACGAGGCAAGACTGCGGCTCGCCGAATCCCCCCTATTCTCTGAGGAGGAGATGCAGAATGCCATACGCATCATCAAGTCGCTCATCACGCAAAAGTATATAGCCAAGGCACAAGATAGCGAGGCGGAATCCCGCATCGATTACCTCGCCGACATTCTCGGTCTCAGCAAGCGGGACGTCATCTCTTCCGTTGACCGCATGCGCCAGGAAGGCATTCTTGCAAACACACGCGACATCTCAGCCTATCTGCAGGACGTCAGCGACAAGCAGCGCAAGCCTCAGCAGATGCTGGAGAAATTCGCCAAACTGGAAAGGTACATACTGGAGCACATTCCAGACGAATCGCTGCATATCACATACAAGCAACTCAACAACAATGCCGTAAACGATGGCATCAGCACCTCCACGGAAAAGCAAATACGCACACTGCTATACTTCTTAGTAGTGAAGGGGTATGCCCACAAGAAGGAAGACGGCGCTCGCAGCCTCATCGTAACAAGAGAAAAGGACTTAGAGACCATGATCAAGCGATTTGAAAGACGAGTAGAGGTTTGCCGATTCATTATCGAAAGACTATATAGCCTTGCGGAAGAAAACAAGAAAACTGTAGAGAGCATTCGTAGTTCTTCTGAAGAAAAGGGGGAGACCAGAGAAAACGCGTTAGGAAAAGCCTCTGGCTCAACAGAGAAAGCCAAGGCGAAGCCTCTACAGTTTTCGGTAGTCGAACTTCTGAACGATCTGAAGTCCAGCAAGCAGTCGCTCTTCTCCAACTTCTCTTCCTTGCAGTTGGAGGACGTAGAGGAAGCCTTGCTCTATCTCTCCAAGATAGGAGCCATGAAGCTGGAGGGAGGATTTCTGGTACTCTACAATGCGATGGCGATTCGCCGCATCAAAGAGTCTCGCCTGCGCTACAAGCAGGAAGACTATCGGATGCTCAATGAATTCTACAAGCAGAAGATTCAGCAGATTCACATCGTGGGTGAATATGCTAACCTGATGGTAAGCGATTATAACGCGGCCTTGCAATATGTGCAGGATTACTTCCAAATGGACTACCAACGTTTCATCACAAAGTACTTCAAGGGTAAGCGAGAGGCAGAGATAGAGCGCAACGTAACGCCTTCGAAGTATAAGCAACTCTTCGGAACGCTCTCCAAGCGACAGAAAGAAATCATCGACGACCATGAGTCGCGCTGCATCGTTGTGGCTGCCGGCCCTGGCAGCGGCAAGACACGTGTGCTCGTACATAAGCTTGCCTCGCTCCTGCTGTTGGAAGACGTAAAGCACGAACAACTCCTGATGCTCACTTTTTCGCGGGCAGCCGCTACCGAATTCAAGCAACGACTGATGCAACTCATCGGCAATGCCGCACATTTTGTAGAGATCAAGACCTTCCATTCTTATTGTTTCGACCTGATGGGCAGGGTTGGCAACCTGAGTGAAGCAGGAGATGTGGTGAAGCAAGCTGCCGAAATGATCAATAACGGCGAAGTGGAACCCAATCGCATCAGCAAGACCGTGCTCGTCATCGACGAGGCGCAAGACATGGGCAAGGATGACTATGCCCTTGTCACTGCTCTGATGAAAGCCAACGAAGAAATGAGAGTGATAGCTGTAGGCGATGATGACCAGAACATCTACGAGTTCAGAGGTTCCAACTCTCAGTATCTCTATGAATTGACCCGGACAGAGCACAGCCGTTTCATCGAGATGACCGAGAACTATCGCAGTCTTCGACATATCGTGGATGCTGCCAACGACTTCGCCCGCAATATCCGCCAGCGCATGAAGTCAGACCCTATCATCTCCATGAGTCAAGAAGATGGAGAGGTAAGGATCGTGAAGCACCCATACCAGATTCAGGAGAAAAGGGTTTATATGTACCAGCCTATCCTTGAAGAAGTGATGCGACTGCTTGGAAACAACGCGTCAAAAGGAACCGATGAAGCTCTCGACAAAAAGAGCGAAACCATCAGTATTCTCACACAGACCAACGAAGAGGCTGTCATCATGCTCGCGCTTCTTCACAGCCATGGCTTCAAGGCCAAACTGGTGCAATCAATGGACGGCTTGCGCTTTTGGAATCTGGCTGAGGTAAGATACTTTTTGAAGAAGATAGACCAGGGGGGCAAGGAGGCGAAATCTCCTATCATCTCCGATGAGATTTGGGATGCTGCCAAGCAACAGACATTTCAAAAGTATGCCAATAGCCAGGCTTTGCCCTATCTGCACCGCAGCCTTCAGATATTTGAGCAAACCAATCGTGCCAAATACTATAGCGACCTGAGGGAGTTTATGTTTGAATCGTCAGTAGAGGACTTCTGTGAGATCTCGAAGTCAGACATCGTGGTCAGCACCATCCACAAGGCCAAAGGCCATGAGTTTGACCATGTCCTGATGCTCGTCACCCATCCCGAGCATCCTACCGATGAGAAACTGCGCCAATACTACGTGGGCATAACTCGTGCCAAGCATACGCTTGCCATCCACACCAATAGCAATCTCTTCGACACGCTTCATTCTGCCCTGCATCTCCATGATGCCCAAGGCTACGATGAGCCTAACGAAATAATGCTCCAACTCTCCCACAGGGATATTAACTTAGGCTTCTCCAAGCCTCACAAGAAGGCTATCCTTTCCCTGAGAAGTGGTATGCCATTAAGCTACCACGACCATTACTTCTACATCCCATCAACAAGTATAAACATAGCCCAGCTCTCCATCAAGATGACGGAGAAATTAGCCAAATGGGAGTCGAAAGGCTACAAGGTCACTGCCGCCCAAATCCGCTTCATCGTGGCATGGAAACC
>UMEF01015987.1_pt1 | contig 19818 bp, 8 predicted proteins | sample 1964671 | NCBI WGS metagenome assembly UMEF01 (sample SAMEA4836012, study PRJEB28245) | human gut metagenome | biome: gut microbiome; material: fecal sample | place: Denmark | collected 2008 | reverse complement strand
AGGAAGTCGGCGTATCAAAGAAACCGGAGAAAAAGGAAGAAAACAAAAAAGAAGAGAAGAAAATCGAAAAGAAAGCTGAAAAGAAAAATGATATTGAAGCTGCTGCAGAACGGGAACGGAAACGGCTGGCAAGAAAGAATGCAGGACTTGACAAAGAAGAGACTTTGGAACTGACAGAAGAGCCGGAACCGGAAGAACCTGATTATGATGATGACTCTTCGGATGATTTTATGGAAGAAGATGGCGGACGCACATCAGCAGCCAAGGAGAATCTTCAGAATATATTGTTTGGCGCTGGCCGGGCATTTCAGAATCTGAAAAAGGAACAGGAAGAGAAAGAGGATAAGGACAGGGAACGGAAACAATCTGGAACTGTATCGGTTGTTAATCGTTGGCTGATCGTTGGAGTTGTCCTTTTGATTGTCTTTATCGTGCTGACGATAAGTTATATTGGAGCAAACAAATCATACAAATATAACCAGATGGATATCCGTCCGATTGCGGAATCAGACCTGACAGTGAATGATGGCGTGGAAGATGCGACGAAAGGATATACAACGATCGCATTGTATGGTGTGGATTCCAGAGACGCCAACCTGAATACAGGAACCAACAGTGATACGATCCTTCTTGTCAGTATCAATAATGACACAAAGGAAGTAAAGCTGGTATCCGTGTACAGAGATACATTGTTTGAGCTCCAGGGTGAGACACCGGTTACACAGAAGGTAAATTACGCATATCAGTTGGGCGGAGCATTAATGTCCATTAACACACTGAACACGAATCTGGATCTGAAGATCACAGATTATATAACGGTAGATTTTAATGCGATGTCAAGCATCATCAATGCACTTGGTGGTGTGGAGATAACGATTGAAGAGGAAGAAGTCAACAGCCTGAATAAGAATCTGGCAGAACAGATCGCAATATCAGGAGAATACTCCAATGGTGTTCATTCTGCGGGGAAACAGCTCCTGAATGGTCAGCAGGCAGTAGCCTATACCAGGATCCGGAGCAATGCAAAGGGTGATATTACCAGAACCGAACGACAGAGAATCGTTCTGTTAGAGCTGATCAGCAAGCTTGGAAATGCAGGAAGCGATACGATCCGTAATCTGCTGGATGTATCCTTTAGCTGTATCTCTACCAGTCTTACAAAGACAGAGGCGGAGAAATTTGTGAAGGATGCTGCTTCCTACAAGATCACAGGCAATACGGGCTTCCCATTCGCCTACAGCTTCGCATCCCTTGAGGATAAGGGCAGCGTGATCGTGCCTGCAGATATGGCGGCAAATGTAACAGCACTTCATGCATGGCTGTATGGAGACAGTGGATATTCGGTATCGACAACGGCGGCTGCGATCAGCAAAAAAATCGCTGATGAAACCGGCGTGGCATCAGCAGGCAGCATTGATATCGAGCAGGCAGTCAGTGAAGTTACAACTGAGTCGACGGAGTCTGCCTCAGAAACCGGAAACGGCACAGAAGAAGATTCATCGGATGTGAAGACGATCACAACACCTCCGGAGGGTATGATAGAAAATGAATAGTCGGCAGATGCCGGGTAAATAGATTCAGACAGAGAACCTGAGAACTGTATCCGATGCGGTTTTCAGGTTCTTTTTCACAAGAACGAAGAAAGACAGGTATCATGCATATGAGAAAACGATGGTGGATAGCCGGTATCCTGACTGTTGTTCTGACAGCAGGATTTGGGACTGGAAATGGTAACCAACAACTGAATATGGCAGGGCAGGATGGAATCACCCATGTATATGCGGCAGAGTGTCCGGATGAAAAAACAGAGATCATTCCGTTTCGTGGAAGAGAAAGTTATATCCTGTCAGAGTGGGAACTGGAAACAGAAGGTAAGCTGGAGCAGGCAGCTATGGTAAAACAGTACATATCTACGATGACACTGCGGGAGAAGGTGTGCCAGATGATCATTGCCGATCCGGAAAATCTGGTTACAACACATGATGTCACAAAAGTGGATGCGGAAATGAAGCAGGCACTTGCAGACTATCCGGTAGGCGGGATCATGCTAAAGTCCAGAAATATCGAAAACAAAAAGCAATTAAAGAAACTGCTTAAAAATTTGCAGAAGCAATCGGAGATCGCATTATTCCTTGCGGTTGATGAAGAAGGCGGAAAGGTCAGCCGGGTACTGTCGAACCTCGGAAACCGGGAAGGCGGGACGATCGATCCGATGTATGAATATAAGGATGATGGTACGGATACGGCATTTGAAAATGCGAGGGAGCTTGGGAGCAATCTGGCATATTATGGGTTTAATCTGGATTTTGCACCGGTGGCTGATGTGTGGTCGAATCCTAAGAATACCGTGATCGGAAAACGGGCATACAGTGATGATTATGAACAGGCGGCGGAGCTGATTCCGTATGCAGTGGAGGGCTTTCATGCCGGCGGCGTGATGTGTACCCTGAAGCATTTTCCGGGACACGGGGATACCGTTGAGGATTCCCATTATGGAACGGCGTATGTAAGGGCAACGCTGAAAGAACTGGAAACGCAGGAGTTTGTTCCGTTTCGGGCAGGAATCCGGGCAGGGGCCGATTGTGTTATGATCGGACATCTGGTAGTACCTGACATATCAGATCAGCCGGCGGATCTCTCGGAAACACTGGTTACAGGCTGTCTGCGAAACGAGCTGGCCTTTCATGGATTGATCATCACAGACTCCTTTCAGATGGAAGCGATCACGGATCATTATGAACCGGGAGAAGCTGCGGTGCGGGCAATCCAGGCAGGTGTGGATCTGATCCTTGAACCGGAAGACCTTGGGGAAACGGTTGAAGGGATTCTGACTGCGTCAGACAAGGGAGAACTGACTGAGAAGCGGATCGATGAAAGCGTGGAACGGATACTGATGGCAAAACAGGTAAATGGAATCCAGATGGATCATAAAATTGAGAAACAATAGTAACACAATTCAAAAATATGATAGAAAACGATGAAAACATCAAAAAGAAAATTATGAGTAAAAATGCAATTCATGGGAATAAAACCACATGAATTGCATTTTTAAATATACAAATATAATAAATTGCAAATACAAAATACTTTATAAAATTAAGTTTGCAAACTATCTGACAATTTGACGAAAAAAGTTGTTTACAAACGGAAAAAAAGATAGTATGATTACAAATCATAAAAAGCACAGAGCTGTATTTGAGAAATACTATCAGATGATCGGGCAGTAGGATCTCAACAGGCACTGACAATAAGTTGGAAAGGAAAACGAGCATGGAAGATAACAGAAACGTAGTAAATCCAGGGTTATACCGTGAAGAATATGAACATGATAACTGTGGTATCGGTGCCGTTGTGAATATCAAGGGCATTAAGACACATGAGACCGTAAATAATGCGTTAAAGATTGTTGAAAATCTGGAACACAGAGCAGGAAAAGATGCAGAAGGAAAAACCGGTGACGGTGTAGGTATCCTTCTTCAGATCTCACACAAATTTTTCAGAAAAACCGTTGCAGAACTTGGATATGATCTGGGTAAGGAACGGGATTATGGTGTTGGTATGTTTTTCTTTCCACAGGATGAACTGTCAAGAAAACAGGCAATGAAGATGTTTGAGGTTATTGTCGAGAAAGAAGGACTGGAGTTCTTATGCTGGAGAATGGTTCCGACGACTCCGGGTATCCTCGGTAAGAAAGCTATTGATGTTATGCCATGTATCATGCAGGCGTTTATCAAGAGACCGGCAACCGTAAAAGCAGGACTTGATTTTGACCGGAAGCTGTATTTTGTCAGAAGAATATTTGAAGAAAGTAACGATGATACCTATGTGCCATCACTTTCCAGCAAGACGATCGTATATAAAGGTATGTTCTTAGTTGGAGAGCTTCGTAAGTTCTATAACGACCTTCAGGATCCGGATTATGAATCAGCAATCGGACTTGTACATTCAAGATTCTCAACGAATACAACGCCTAGCTGGCTTCGTGCACATCCATACCGTTATCTTTGTCACAATGGTGAGATCAATACGATCCGTGGAAATGAAGATAAGATGATCGCCAGAGAAGAGACAATGGAATCCACGATCATGCAGGATGAGATGTACAAGGTTATGCCGGTACTTGATCCAAATGGTTCCGATTCCGCAAGATTGGATAACTGTCTGGAGTTCCTGGTATTAAATGGCATTCCACTTCCACTTGCCGTTATGATCACCATTCCGGAGCCTTGGGAGAATGACCGGTTTATGAGTCAGGAGAAAAAGGACTTCTATCAGTATTATGCAACTATGATGGAACCTTGGGACGGACCTGCATCGATCCTGTTCACAGACGGAGATATCATGGGTGCAGTGCTCGACCGTAACGGACTCAGACCTTCCAGATATTATATAACAGATGATGATTACCTGATCCTTTCCTCAGAGGTTGGTGTATTAGAGGTCGATCCGTCAAAGATCGTTAAGAAGGATCGTTTAAGACCGGGACGTATGCTTTTAGTTGATACGGTAAACGGCCGTCTGATCTCTGATGATGAGATCAAAGAAAAATATGCAAAAGCAAAACCATATGGTGAATGGCTCGACAGTAATCTGGTCAAGTTAAATGACCTGAAGATCCCGAACATCCGTGTAGAGGAATATACCGATGAAGAACGGGCAAAGCTTCAGAAAGCATTTGGTTATACATTTGAGGACTTTAAGAATACGATCTATCCAATGGCTGAAAAAGGTGCAGAAGCGATCAGCGCAATGGGAACGGATACTCCGCTTGCTGTACTTTCAAACAGTGACAAGCCATTGTTTAACTATTTCAAACAGTTATTTGCTCAGGTAACGAATCCTCCGATTGATGCGATCCGTGAGGAGATCGTTACATCAACTTCCGTATATCTTGGAAAGGATGGCAACATTCTGGAAGAGAAGCCGGAAAACTGTCATGTATTAAAGATCCATAATCCAATCCTTACAAATACTGATATTTTAAAGATTAAGAACATGAAGGTAGAAGGATTGAAGGTCGGCGTTCTTCCAATCCTTTACTATAAGAATACATCACTGGAAAAAGCATTGGATCGACTGTTTGTAGAAGCAGATAAGCTGTACCGTGATGGTGTAAATATCCTGATCCTGTCAGACCGTGGTGTCGATGAAACACATGTTGCGATTCCTTCCTTATTAGCAGTTTCGGCTATGCAGAAGCATCTAGTAAGAACCAAGAAGAGAACTTCGGTTGCGATCATTCTGGAGAGTGCCGATCCTAGAAATGTGCATCATTTTGCAACCCTGCTTGGTTACGGTGCCTGTGCTGTCAACCCATATCTGGCAATTGAGACGATCAAACAGATGGTAGACAGTCATCTGTTAAATAAGGATTTCAATGCGGCTGTCGATGATTACAATGCAGCGATCATGCATGGCATCGTAAAGATCGCATCCAAGATGGGTGTATCAACGATCCAGTCTTACATGGGATCCCAGATCTTTGAATGTATCGGACTTTCCAAAGAGGTCGTTGATAAATATTTCACAAATACAGTAAGCTGCGTAGGCGGTTCCGGGATCAAGGAGATCGAGAAGACGGTGGATGCCCTTCATTCATCTGCATTTGATCCGCTTGGCCTGGATACTAATCTTGCACTGACAAGCATCGGTGCACATAAGTTCAGAAGCGGTAAGGAAGAGCATCTGTATAATCCACAGACGATCTACCTGCTGCAGCAGGCGACCAGAAGAGGAGATTACAGCCTGTTCAAGCAATATACCGCATGTCTGGAAGATGAGACAAAACCATTCCATCTGAGAGGACTGATGGAATTCAAATATGCTGAGAATCCAATTCCGCTGGAAGAGGTAGAACCGGTGGAATCCATTGTAAAACGTTTCAAGACCGGAGCAATGAGTTATGGTTCCATTTCACAGGAAGCACATGAATGTATGGCGATCGCAATGAATACGATCGGTGGTAAATCCAATTCCGGTGAAGGTGGAGAGTCGATCGACCGATTAACAATAGGAAAAGACGGTAAGAACCGTTGCTCCGCGATCAAGCAGGTAGCATCTGGACGATTCGGTGTTACATCCAGATATCTGGTCAGCGCAAAAGAGATCCAGATCAAGATGGCACAGGGCGCAAAACCGGGTGAAGGTGGACATCTTCCTGGTGGAAAGGTATATCCATGGATCGCAAAGACTCGGTTATCTACTCCGGGTGTCAGCCTGATCTCACCACCACCGCATCATGATATTTATTCGATCGAGGATCTGGCACAGTTGATCTACGATTGCAAGAATGCAAACCGTGATGCAAGAATCTCTGTAAAACTGGTATCAGAAGCCGGTGTTGGTACAGTTGCAGCCGGTGTTGCAAAGGCAGGAGCACAGGTTATCCTCATCTCCGGTTACGATGGTGGTACCGGTGCAGCACCAAATAACTCCATTCATTATGCAGGACTTCCTTGGGAGCTTGGTCTGGCAGAGACACACCAGACACTGATCAAGAATGATCTTCGTAACAAGGTTATCCTTGAAACCGATGGTAAGCTGATGACCGGACGTGATGTTGCAATCGCAGCCATGCTTGGTGCAGAGGAATTCGGATTTGCAACAGCTCCGCTGGTAACCATGGGCTGTGTAATGATGCGGGTATGTAATCTGGATACCTGTCCGGTTGGTATCGCTACACAGAATCCGGAGCTTCGTAAGAGATTCAAAGGCAAACCGGAATATGTCATCAACTTTATGAAATTTATTGCAGAGGAGCTTCGTGAATATATGTCGAAGCTTGGTGTCAGAACGGTGGATGAACTGGTAGGACGTTCCGATCTGTTATATGCAGGAAAGGGAGCAGAGGACAGAAATGTTGATCTGTCACTGATCATCAATAATCCATATATTGACGCACCTCAGAATAAGATCAAATATAACGAGAAGCATCCATATGACTTCCAGCTTGAAAAGACGATCGATATGCGTGTTCTGTTAAAGAAACTCGGACCTGCTCTTGAAAAGGGACAGAAGAAGAGTATCGAGATCGATGTTGTGAATACCGATCGTTCCGTTGGTACGATCTTCGGATCAGAGATCACAAAGCGCTATGGAGATACCTTGGAGGATGATTCTTACCTTGTAAAATGTAATGGCGCAGGTGGACAGAGCTTTGGTGCATTTGTACCAAAGGGACTTACCTTAGAGCTTGTCGGAGACAGCAATGACTACTTCGGAAAAGGACTTTCCGGTGGTAAGCTGATCGTATATCCGCCGCGTTCCGCAAAATTTGTCCATGAAGACAATATTATTATCGGTAATGTAGCACTTTACGGAGCAACCAGTGGCAAGGCATATATCAACGGCGTTGCCGGCGAACGATTTGCAGTTCGTAACTCCGGAGCAACCGCAGTTGTTGAAGGTGTCGGCGATCATGGTTGTGAATATATGACAGGTGGTAAGGTGGTAGTCCTTGGACGCACCGGAAAGAACTTTGCAGCCGGCATGAGTGGTGGTATCGCATATGTTCTTGATATGGAGAATGACCTGTATAAGCGACTGAATAAGGAAATGATCCATGTGGAAGCAGTATCCGACAAATATGAGATCGGTGAACTGAAGCAGATGATCATGGATCATGTAAATTATACAAATTCAGAGATTGGAAAACGAATCCTGGATAAGTTTAATGAGTATCTTCCAAAATTCAAGAAGATCATTCCAAAGGATTATGAGAAGATGATGAACACCATTGTTGCGATGGAAGAAAAGGGTTTGACCAGTGAACAGGCAACGATCGAAGCATTCTACAAGATTAAAAATGGAGGTAAATAGATATGGGAAAGCCAACGGGATTTTTAGAATATGAAAGAGAAACCAGTATAGAGATCGCTCCGGAAGAAAGAATTAAGAATTTCAATGAATTCCATATACCATTAAGTCTTGAAGAACAGAAGATCCAGGCTGCCAGATGTATGGACTGTGGTGTTCCATTCTGTCAGGCAGGTATGATGATCGGCGGTATGGCATCCGGTTGTCCGTTAAATAATCTGATCCCTGAATGGAACGATATGATCTATAATGACAACTGGGAACATGCTTATGCCAGACTGAGCAAGACCAATAATTTCCCTGAATTTACCAGCCGTGTATGTCCGGCTCTCTGTGAGAAGGCATGTACCTGTAATATTAACGGTGATCCGGTATCCGTAAGAGAAAATGAACGTGCAATCATTGAATATGCCTATGCAAATGGTCTGGTAAATGATCAGCCTCCAAAAGGAAAAACTGACAAAAAAGTTGCCGTGATCGGTTCCGGTCCATCCGGACTTGCTGTAGCGGATATTTTAAACAGCCGTGGACATGATGTCACTGTATATGAGAGAAGTGACAGACCGGGCGGACTTCTGATGTATGGTATTCCAAATATGAAACTGGAAAAAGAAGTCATCGACCGTAAGATCGCATATATGGAAAAGCGAGGCATCCGTTTTATATTAAATACAGAAGTGGCAACCGGAAAGTCCACAGCAAAGTCACCGTATCCAAAGGATGACCAGATCACAGGATATCTGAAGAATCCAAATCAGAAGTATGTAAAGGCAGAAGATCTGTTAAAGGAATATGATGCAGTTGTACTTGCCTGCGGCGCATCCAATCCAAGAGATATCAAGGCAGCAGGCAGAGATGCGAAGGGAATCTATTTTGCAGTTGATTTCTTAAAGACAACGACAAAGAGTCTTGTAAATTCAAAGTTTGCAGATAAGCAGTTCGTGAACTGCAAGGGTAAAAATGTTCTGGTTATCGGCGGCGGTGATACCGGTAATGACTGTGTGGGAACTGCCGTCAGAGAAGGAGCAAAGAGTGTTACCCAGCTTGAGATGATGCCGAAGCTTCCGGATCAGAGAGCAGAGAATAACCCATGGCCGGAGTGGCCGAGAGTCTGCAAGACCGATTATGGTCAGCAGGAAGCAATTGCAGTATACGGACACGATCCTCGTATCTATGAGACGACCGTTAAGGAGTTCTTAAAGGATAAGGATGGTAATGTGAAGGGGGCCAAGTGTGTAAAACTTGACTGGCAGAAGGATCCAAAGACCGGCCGCATGAATATGACAGAGGTACCGGACAGTGAGTATGTGATCGACTGTGAAGTTGTTCTGATCGCAGCCGGATTTCTTGGTAGCCAGAAGTATGTAGCAGACAGCTTTGGCGTAGAATTAAATGAACGTACCAATGTAAAGACTGCATGCCCGAAGTCCTATGCAACGAATGTGCCAAAGGTATTTGTTGCAGGTGATATGCACAGAGGCCAGTCGCTGGTCGTATGGGCGATCCATGAAGGTAGAGAAGCTGCTGTTGCAGTAGATTCGATGTTGGTTGGATATACAAACCTGAACAGCTAAATATATTTATAGAAGAAACTGTTATGCAGATGTCCGGAGTAAGGATGTCTGCATGGCAGTTTTTTCTGTTAAATATGTGCAAATTTTCTAATTTTTGGGGTTTTCTTTTATACTTATTGACAGAAAAACCGGGGGCGTTTAAAATAGATGTTATCTAGGTGAACTCTGCCCGGAACGATGTTTTAACAGAACAAAATCAGGCAGATGAGTAAAAAGAAGGAGAGTAAACTATGAGAAAAGGTAAGAAATTTATCTCAGCGGCACTAGGGTTTGCGCTGGTATTCCAGTCGTTTGCCGGAATTGGTCCGGTAGCTGTCGCTGCAACGGGAGATGTAGATATCAATTCGACATTTACCGACGCGAACTTCCGGTCATATGTATCATCGAATTTTGATACAAATAAAGATGGCAAGTTGTCAGAAAAAGAAATTGATGCGGTAACATCACTGAATGTAAGTATCAGTACATATTCAAAGAAGATATCAAGTCTTGCAGGCGTGGATGTATTTACGTCACTGGAATATCTGGACTGTTCCGGTCAGGCAATTGGAAGTCTGGATGTAGCGGATCTGGAGAATCTGAAATCTATTAATGCATCGAGCGACCAGTTGACGACATTTGCATTACCAAAGAAAGCAGAACAGCTTGCTTCTGTTAATCTTTCCTATAATCAGATCACAGATATCACATTCCAGACGACTTATGCAGCTCTGAAAGAATTAAATGTATATGGAAACCAGTTGACTTCGATCGATCTGTCAAAGCTGCCGGCACTTGTGCGGCTGAATGTTGGTTACAACGTATTGTCGGCACTGGATCTGAGCAAGAACACGAATCTGGAATTCCTGCACTGTCAGAATATGACAAAGCTTCATACGTTAGATATATCAAGCAACAGTGTGGATCATACAAAATTAGCCTATGTTGATTGTTCCTACATGCTGTCAGGTGGAGAAGGTGGAATCAATGAGCTGGATATTACAGGTGATACCGGTCTTAAGACACTGATCGCAGATGATAATGCCATATCTGTATTAAATATGGATGGAGCAACGTCGCTCCAGATACTGAGTGTAGCAGGAAATAAGATCAAGTCGATCGATGTGTCCAAAGAATCCAGTCTGGAAACATTGAACCTGTCCAATAACAGTATCCAGTCTGTGGATGTCAGCAAGAATGCGGTTCTGAAATATCTGAATCTTGGAGCTATGCTGTTAAGCACGATCGATGTTACGAAGAATCCGTTACTGGAGAAGCTGGATCTGAATTCCAACCAGCTCATGGATATCGATGTGAGCAAAAACACAGCACTGACAGAGCTGGATCTTTCTGATAACCGTTTACAGAAAATTGACGTTAAGAATAATACAGGTTTAACTACATTGAAGCTGGATAATAATGCTTTGGTTGCAATCGATGTATCTTCCTGTCCTGGACTGTTGGAGGGTGAGTTCTCCTGTACAAATAACAGCAGACATATTTCTCTGTCAGAGCCAAACTACATCTTTAATATGGCGAATTTGGTAGCCGATGGATATCAGTCAGAGTATTCCGGTGTAGACCGTAAGGATGATACGATCGGATATGCATGTATCCGTACGACGGATCAGAATGGGAATAATCTGATCAAGAATGCAACACTTCAGGGATACACCTTATATACAGACGTTACCAATGAAAAGACACAGAATGTTGAATATAGTTACTATATCGGACTTGGAAAACAGACAGCAAAGTTTAAATTAATTGTTGATAATCCATTATCCTTAATTGTATGGTATACCTCAAATGGCAGCATTGTGAATAGCGGAAATGCAGAGTTAAGCCTTCGTGTCGGTGATACCACAACATTAGTTGCAAAGGATAAGAAGGAGAACGAATATTCCAAGGATATCATTTCCTGGAGCTCCAGTGATCCAAAGGTATTCAAGGTAGATAATGATGGCACGCTTACCTGTGTTGGCGCAGGAACAGCAACCCTTTATGTAAATATCAATAACAAAGCAAGAGCTTATATGACGATCAGCTGTCATAAGCCGGTAACAAAGGTTGTATTAAAAGACAAACAGAATGTTGAATATAATGATGGTGATACGATCGACCTGGTAGCAGGAAGCTGGGTTGGCGATGACCTGAAAACAAAAACACTTACAGCAACCTGCTATACAGATGAAGGCGTAGCAGACAAAGAGTATTCAGGCGTTACTTATAAGGTTACAACAACAGCAGATAAAGACAGCGCATCAAATTATAAAGTTGCAACTTGTACCAATGCAGGCGTGTTGACAGCAAAGGGGGCAGGTACAGTATACTTACATTGTATTTCAAAGGATTCAGGTGTAGATACAGTGTTAAAGGTAAATGTTTCCCAGATGGGCGAAGGTGTAACACTGTCAGAACAGAAGACAACGATGTTCACAGGTGTATCTAAGACATTCACAGCAACAGTAACACCGGATACCGCAACAAACAAAGAACTTGTATGGTCATCCAGTGATGAAACCGTAGCGCAGGTTGACCAGAATGGTAAGGTAACAGCAATTTCTGAAGGAACTGCTACTATATTCTGTAAGCTGAAGGCAAATCAGGGAATATATGCAAGAGCAGAGATCACAGTATATACAAGTGCAAATGGTGTAACCTTAAATCACACAGAATATACCCTGATCAAGGGAGCAACTGCAGAGGAAAGAAGAGTAACACTTGTTGCAAAGATCCAGGCAGAAGATACATCTTTATTTAAACCGAAATACAGCAGCAGTAATCCGGAGATAGCAACCGTAGGAACAACCACGGGTATTGTAAGTGCAGTAGCACCGGGAGAAGCCATTATTACCTGTACGATTGCAGATGGTATATCAACCGAGTGCAAGATCACAGTTATACAGAGAGTAACCGGAATCCAGATTGTAAGAGAAGGAACTGTTATGAATTCCGGAGAGAAGATGAAAGTAACAGCAAATGTTATGCCTGCAGATGCAAGTAATCCGGATGTAGAGTGGTCATCTTCGGATGAGAACATTGCAGCAATTGCTGCTGATGGAACGATCACCGCATTAAAGCAGGGTAAAGTAATCATTTACTGCAAGGCTCTTGATGGAAGCGGTAAACAGTCACAGTTTAATCTTACAATTAATGAACTTGCAAAAGATATTACCGTTGATCAGACAAATGTAGTCGCATATATTGATAAAGATACGGTTGTAAAAACAAAGGTAACACCGGATACAGCAACCAAAAAGACACTGTCCTGGTCATCGGATGATACATCCATTGCAACCGTTTCGGGTGGAACAATGACAGTAGATGGAATCTCATATACGATCGGAAGAATCCGTGGTGTTGCACCGGGAACAACAACGATAAGATGTACAACACAGGATGGAAGTAATATTGAAAAAGAAATTAAAGTCACAGTTGTACAGCAGATCACAAATATCACACTGGATAAGACAGCAGTTGAGATCAATGCAGGCGAAAAAGCTTCGATCGCAGCATCTGTATTACCGGCAAATGCAGGTAATAAGAAGGTTGTATGGTCATCTTCCGATGAGAAGATCGCAAAAGTAGATCAGAAGGGTATGATCACAGCGGTTGGAAGAGGTACAGCCGTAATCACATGTAGTGCTGCAGACGGAATGGGTGCTAAGACAACCTGCCGTGTAACGGTTAAGCAGAGAGTTACATCAATCAAGTTAGATGCAACGACAATGAAATTATTTGTGGGCAATAAACAGTCCTTAACACAGACGGTATTACCGGAAAATGCGAATATGGCTACTGTAGAGTGGAGCTCCTCAAATGCAAAGGTTGCACAGGTAACATCTTATGGTCAGGTTACTGCAATGGCAGCAGGAAAGGCAGTTATTACATGTAAAGCAAAGGATGGAAGCGGTGTATTCGCAACCTGTAGTGTTACGGTTGTAAATCCGGTACAGTCCATCAAACTGAATCAGACGCAGAGAACAATCTTAAAGGGTAAGAAATATACCTTAAAAGCAAAGGTTGGACCAAAGAATGCAACCAGCAAGGCTGTAACCTGGAAGTCTTCAGACAAAAAGATTGCAACAGTAAGCTCAAAGGGTGTTGTAACTGCTAAGAAAGCAGGTCGTGTAACGATTACATGTACTGCGAAGGATGGAAGCAATGTTTACGCAACTTGTTCTGTAACCGTTGCAAATCCGGTTAAGACGATCAAACTGAATAAGAAAAAGGTTACGATCAAGAAGAAGGGATCCTATCTGTTAAAGGCAACAGTAGGACCAAAGTCAGCAACCAATAAGGCTGTAACCTGGAAATCTTCAAACAATAAAGTTGCTACAGTATCTGCAAGTGGTCTTGTAACGGCTAAGAAAAAAGGTAAAGTAACGATTACTGTTAAGGCCAAGGATGGCAGCAAGAAATCTGCTAAGTGTACAATAACAGTAAAGTAAACATACGAATTGAATGAACATGTCCGGTGTTCCGGGGCATGCAAACAGCAAAAAGCAGGATATCCGATACCTCCGATGAGGAGTGAGGATATCCTGCTTTTTATAAAATATCAGGGCAGTTGTGCAGACATGGATCTCATATCTCATTTGCCTTTTTCATTTTAGGGTTTGTTCATTTTTGATGTGGTGTCCGTATAAATTAAATAAGCCCTTCTCAAAAGGAAAGGGCTTATCTAATATCTTCAACAACAAAGAAAAAAATTATGAATTAAGAACTGTCTATATAATAACGATAAATTATGAACAAATTATGACCATAAAAACAACGATTTGCAAATTAAAAGTAAGTTTTTTTTGACATATTTTCATACGTTGTGCGTTTTATACAAAAAAATCCATGCGCATTGTTTATCTTGATGAATTCACCGGGCGCATGGATTTTTGATTGTATTTTTTGATATACAGGCAATTAATGTAATAAGTGATCGACCGGAAGATATACAGGAAGTCCATCTTTATACTGTAATGAAACCTCACCGATGATCAGAGGACGAAGATAGTCGATCATTTCGTCTGTGACATCATTTCCTGCTTCATTGATCCATTCAACCGGAACGGATTTTGCTTCGTTTGCAATATCAGCAACATCGGCGGATTTGATCACCCACTGATACGGATCGTTTGAGATTCGTTCGATCGCAGCCATGATACCGGTCTTGCCTTCAGCAGCATATTTGACTGCTGCCTGGCCAAGAGAAAAAGATTCTGTAATATCGGTTCTGGATGCAATATGACCGGCACAACGCTGTAATACATTCAGCTCGATGGAACGTACTTTAACACCGATTTCATCACGAACCAGATATTCCAGAGCCTTGCCGGCACCGCTTAACTGTGCATGACCGAATTTGTCTGCAACAGCGGAATCTGAGCTGATGTAGTTGCCGTCAGCATCGTGAATACCCTCCGAAACAGCAACAATAACCGTTTTCTGTTTTGTAAGTTTATCTTTAACATCGGCTAAGAACTGTTCTTTTGAAAATGCAACTTCCGGAAGATAGATCAGATCCGGAGCCTGACTGTAGGTTGTTCTGGCCAGAGCGGAAGATGCAGTCAGCCAGCCGGCATCCCGCCCCATAATTTCGATGATGATAACTGCCGGAATCTTATAGATATAAGCATCATGTGCAATCTCTAATACGGTGGAAGCCACATATTTGGCAGCAGAGCCAAAGCCCGGTGTATGGTCGGTTGCAAACAGATCGTTGTCGATCGTCTTTGGTACTCCAATGATCTTAACATCTGACTGGATGGATTTGGCATAGTTGCTGAGCTTTAAAACTGTATCCATGGAGTCATTTCCACCGATATAGAAGAATGCACTGATTCCATATTCTTCAAAACGTTCAAATATCTGCTTATATGGAGCGGGATCCTCGGTATAATCCGGGAGCTTGTAACGACAGGAGCCAAGATACATGGCTGGTGTAAGCTCCAGTGTATTCAACATAGGAAAATGGGAGAGTGCCATCAGTGACATATCCATCATATTATTTTCCAGAACGCCGGTAATACCATGCAAAGAACCATAGATTCTTGTAAAACTACCGGATTTTCGAACTCCATCGATCACACCGGCTAAAGAAGCGTTGATTGCAGCGGTAGGACCGCCGGATTGAGCTACGATACAATTTTCTTTTTTCATTTTTGTCTCTCCATTCTTTTGTTCTATCAATTACTCAGTAGTGCTGTCAGATTTCAGCTAACTGAATGATTCCTTTTTTATAGAGGATATCCGGAACGTAGGACATCTTAGACTTACGAAGTCCGGGAAGTCCGAGATCCTCTTCGCGGTTTACATAGGTATAAGCCTGAAGCTCATGCGTGACAAATGACTGATTGATCATAGGATAGATGCCGTCAATACTGTCATCTGCTTTCTCAAAATGTACGTCAAAGGTATCTGCGGTCAGCGGTTCCCCTAAGGTAAATGCAGACGGGATGTGATTGACGTAGATGATTCCTCCGGTCATCTGAAGTTTTTTCCTGTTTGCAAGAGCTTTCCGGATGATATTATATTCATAAGCATGTTCTTCTGCAAGATCCGGCTGCAGGACATCGTGTTTTTCCACCCAGTATCTGGCGACTGCAAGACAGGCATCGATGTGCTCATCTGTGATTGTATAGTATTCATAATCCGGGTAATTACGCAGAAAGCTGTTGATATGATTCCGTTTGCCATGCAGCTTCTTTCCACGCAGACCGGTCAGCTTTTCTACCGTGTAGATATAGTCAAAATCACCTGGATCCAGAGTATAAGAGAAGTTTTTGCCGTACCAGCCGGAGATGATTTCATACATTTCCAGTGTCGCACAGTGGACACTGGGGGTTACACCCTTTGACTGAAACCAGGCACAGATTTCTTCAAATACGGCTTTTGCATTCTGAAGATAGACAGGATCCTGAAGATCTTTCACAAAATCTTTGCCTTTGCCGAGCGGAAACGTAAAAGAAGAAGGTTTTCCGCCTTCTTCTGATATAAATACAAGCATACCAGAGAGGATTGTATAGGATACATGGTATTCCTCTGCCCATAAGATGGCATTTCCAGGACAGAAACCACAGTCTCTGATACTGGTACCTCTCAGATACGGAGTTAAAATGTCAAGTTGCGATAAAGTTGGTTTTATAAGTTCCATGTATATGTCTTTCTAATTCTTAATTCTTCTACTATATTTTTATTCAGGACTATAGAGCAGGGTTAACAGATTCTTACGACCGTAGGTCATAAGGCCGTCAATGATCGCTTTTTTATTGTCCTCTGAAGTCCTGATCTCAACAAGCTGCAGCAATGCATTTACATAGCTGGTCCAGCGTTCATAGATCTTGCGCTGTGCATCTGTCGATACCGGAGGAAGCGAGGTGACTGGAGCATCGTCATCATCCGAGGATACGCCTGTTATATGGAATACAGGAGAGTCCGGTGTCAGGGCTTCAATTCCGTATGCGATCATATAGAGCTCTTCGGTTCGCACCAGACCGCAGTCATACATTTCCACAACCAGATCATTGATACATTCTTCCAGTTTGTTGAAATGATGTTCGCAGCGGAGACGGGTGATCGCATCGCCATCTTCCATATCCTCTTTGTTATACCAGTAACCCATATCGGCCTCTGTGTCACCTTCCAGTGCCTCTTCATATTTCTTTTTCACAGCAGTTGTCCGGCGGCTTCGTTTGTTTGCCATTTTTTCCTTTGATACCTGGACAGACCAGACAATCAGAGCGATAAATGCAAGAAGAAGTAATATGCCAAAAACAACTGTCAGAATCGATTTGATCATAGTTCATTACCTGCCATATTATTGATTGGATCTGCATAAAATGCAATAAAAAAAATCATACCTACAACACATTATACTACAGAGTGCCATTCCTTTTCAATTCTTCTATTTGAAAAAATGAAGGCAATAACCAAATTTTAGGTCTTGCATGAGTAGTATGCCTATAGTATAATTACGTTAAAGCTGAGATGTACTAAGCTTCTTGCGATTTTGAACCTACATTTGAATAAAAGGGATTCCTATATTGCTGTTTGCGATGTCAGGCCTCTTCAAACGTGGAAGGCAGAGATTCAGTTGCGGTTGCCCACCTAGCATTGGCTAGGACTCAAAATGCAGGAACGCATTTCAGTTTTCAACAAATGATAAAGAGAGCAGCATCTATGATGCTGCTTTTTCTTTCGATATACATGTGCAGTAGAGCACATGTATAAATAAATTATGTCACAGGAACTGGAATTTTATGAAAAATTTTTTAAAATTTTTAACCTTTTGTGTGATGATCCTGTTGGTCGTTTTGATCATTTATGCAGGAAAATATGCTATAAAAGAAAAAGAAGAAATACCGGAAGAATATAAGCAGACCGATATTTCCATATTATCAAATCTTCGGGATTCAGCAGGTGCCGATGTTGTAAAAGAGTCGGACGGTCAGGCAGATAAACAGGCACGGGAAGCCATGCAGACCGATCATACAGCGGAGCTTCCTGTTTTGTCGGAGCAGAACATGCCAGATACGATCCGTGTTCTGTTGTCCGATGACGGAAGCTACTGGCAGTCAGAAGTCCGGGTGAGCAGTGATTCGAACTTTCGTGTTATCTGCGGGCAAACAGAAACAAGCTATAAGAAAGGAACGGAGATTGATCTGGTAGAGCTTACCGGGGACGCAGATCCGGTTTCCTTAACGATCATTCCGGAGCAATATGGAAAACTGACAATAGAGAGCTTTCATAAATCAGAAGGAGCACCGTCCTATCGGGGAAAGCTGCAGATAAAAAAACAGGGAAATAAATATTGTATTGTAAACGAACTGGCGTTTGAGGAATATCTGTATGCGGTTGTTTCCAGTGAGATGCCTTCCTCATATGAGAAAGAGGCGCTGAAAGCACAGGCGGTATGTGCAAGAAGCTATGCAGTTAGAAGGATCCAAGATGGTGCATTTGAAGAATATGGGGCGGATCTGGATGACACAACTGCCAGTCAGGTATATAACAATGTATTTGAAACAGAGGAAACGATTCATGCAGTACAGGAAACCGAGGGACAGATCCTGACCAATGACGGGGATGTGGTAAATGCATATTTCTTTTCAACCTCCTGTGGAACGACATGTCGGAATGATGATGTCTGGGGTGGAGAAAAGTTAGATTATCTGAATGATCAGTTGGAGATTTACACAGAGGCGGATCGGAAACGGTTAGGAGATGCAACTGTTATGCTCGATCATGGATATTTTCAGATAGGGGATGGCAGATTGTCAACGGAAGAGGTATTCCGTGCATTTATCGATCAGACGGTCTATGTGAACAGTATTGAGAAAGAAGAACCATTTTACCGCTGGCAGGTTACGCTGACGGCAGATCAGATACAGACACTTGCGGGTGCAGATATCACGGATCAGACCGGAGAGATTGAGAAAGTCCGGATCACGAAAAGAGGAAATAGCGGAATTGCCCGGAATATGGTATTATACGGGAAACAGAGTTCTGTTACGATTGAAGGACAGATGGAGATCCGTGAACTTCTCTGTTCACCGGATGTTGTGATCCGAAAACAGGATGGAAGTGAAACATCAGGTTTTGATCTGCTGCCAAGTGCGTATTTTTATATTACGCAGGATAAAGAGGGAAATTATCAATTGCATGGTGGTGGCTTTGGTCACGGAGTCGGCATGAGCCAGAATGGGGCAAATGATCTGGCAGAAGCAGGATATGGATATGAGGAGATCCTGTCTCATTATTATAATGGAACAGAACTTGAGAAATTGAGAGAAACGGGAAATAAAACAAATGAAGAATAAAGTAAACCGGGTGAAAGAAAAAATCGAATGGATCCAGAATCTTACAGTTGTACGGATGGTTCAGGGAGCAATGAGGATCAACAAGGATAATCAGTTGTCTGCGTTTGCGGCACAGGCGGCTTTCTTTCTGTTGCTTTCTTTTTTTCCATTTGCAATGATGCTTCTGATCGGCATTCGTTTTCTTCCGGTAACACAGGCGGAGTTTATAGAGCTGGTAGCGGAGATGATACCGGGAAAGATGGCAGAGACACTCAGATTTATGGTCGATGAAATCTACAGTACGCAGGTTGGAACGACGATGATCGTGTCAGCAGTCGTAGCAGTCTGGTCGGCGGCAAAAGGAACGATGGCGATCGAACGAGGACTCAATTTTATGGATCGGACGAAGGATACCAAGAATTATATATTACGAAGACTGACAAATGCATTATATACGCTGATATTCTGCGTGATGCTGATCGCACTGGTCGGAGTATATGTTCTTGGCAATACGATCATGGAAGATATTCTTGCAAAGACAAACTGGGTGGATTATTCCGAGAAGATCTTCTTTTATTCCAGACTGTTAACTGCGCCGGTGCTGGTATTTGCAGTTATTTTACTAATCTATTGTCGTCTGCCGGATAATCATCTGC
>UMEF01014859.1_pt1 | contig 20058 bp, 16 predicted proteins | sample 1964671 | NCBI WGS metagenome assembly UMEF01 (sample SAMEA4836012, study PRJEB28245) | human gut metagenome | biome: gut microbiome; material: fecal sample | place: Denmark | collected 2008 | reverse complement strand
TCTTATTCTCTCTCAATGTTGTCAATGAACTTGGCCGTTTGAACGTGTTTCTGAAGCTTTTCAGCATCGTTGTTTCTCAAACGGACTGCAAAGATACGCACTTTTTCATTACCTCCAAATTTTTTCCGACTTTTTTTATCATTTTTTTCATAAAAAACATTTTATACACCATTTTCACCCCCAAAACCTGTCGAAATAAATGGATTTTGCTTAAGTTTGTATGACGCGGCCGGAAGAGTCGCAAGGATTGCTAAAACACATAGACAGATAAACAAATGGAAGAAAAAAGAACGACTCTGCCTGAGAACGCGCAGAGAGAACTTAAACCGGGCGAAAAGTACGAACCGCTTCTGAGCCCTCAGAAAAACTATCCTGAAGTCACACCTTATTCAGTATGCGTCGGCCTGATCATGGTCATCATCTTCTCAGCCGCTGCCGCATACCTCGGACTGAAGGTCGGCCAGGTATTCGAAGCGGCCATTCCGATCGCCATCATTGCCGTAGGCCTTACAAGCGCATTGGGCAAGAAAGGCGGCCTCGGACAGAATGTCATCATCCAGTCCATCGGCGGATGCTCCGGCTCAGTGGTTGCCGGCGCCATCTTCACTCTCCCTGCCATATATATATTAGGTGTAGAGGTGAACTTTATGCAGATGTTCCTGTCCTCCCTTCTCGGCGGCATTCTCGGCATCCTCTTCCTGATTCCGTTCAGAAAATACTTCGTAAAGGAGATGCACGGCAAGTATCCTTTCCCGGAAGCCACTGCCACGACACAGGTCCTGATTAGCGGCGAAGGCGGAGGAAACAATGCCAAGACATTGATACTCAGCGGTCTCGTGGGCGGACTCTACGATTTCATCATCGCCACTTTCGGCGCATGGAGCGAAACGGTATCCACCACAGTCACCACCATCGGCCAGCACATCGCAGACAAAGCCAAAGTCGTGCTCAAGCTGAACACCGGCGCTGCAGTACTCGGACTCGGCTACATTGTCGGGCTCAAATACGCATTCATAATCTGCTGCGGCAGCTTCCTGGTGTGGCTGGTGATCATCCCGCTGATGAATCTCATCTGGGGCGGCCAAGTCATTGACCTTATGAACAGCGGCATCACGCAGACCATCGGAGACATGTCCGCAGACCAGATCTTCAAGGAATACGCGCGCCACATCGGCATCGGCGGCATTGCCACAGCCGGCATCATCGGAATCATCAAGTCTTTCGGAGTCATCAAATCGGCCGTAGGACTTGCCGCAAGCGAGTTCACGAAAAAGCCGGGCACAAAAGCCGAAGCCACCGAGCGCACAGACGAAGACATGCCGATGAAGACGATTGTTTTCGGCATTGTCATAGCCCTTCTGGCGATTTTCGCATTCTTCGCATTGGGCGGAGTCGTGGAAAACATCTGGCAGGCATTGGTCGGCGTGCTGATCGTGGGCATCATCTCCTTCCTGTTCACGACTGTGGCTGCCAACGCTATCGCCATCGTGGGCTCGAACCCTGTCAGCGGCATGACACTTATGACATTGATCATAGCATCATTGATTCTCGTGGCGGTCGGGCTGAAGGGCAATGCCGGTATGGCGGCGGCGCTGGTGATCGGCGGAGTCGTGTGCACGGCGCTGTCTGTGGCGGGCTCGTTCGTGACTGACCTGAAAATCGGATATTGGCTCGGCACCACGCCTAAGAAGCAGGAAATCTGGAAGTTCGCGGGCGTCGCCGTCGCTGCTGCTACTGTCTGCGGAGTGATGCTCGTGCTGAACAAGACCTTCGGATTCACCGGGGACAATGCTCTCGTCGCGCCTCAGGCCAATGCAATGGCAGCCGTTATCCAGCCGCTGATGAACGGCGGCGGTGCTCCGTGGATTCTCTACGGAATCGGTGCGCTCATCGCTATTGTCCTGACAATGTGCAAGATACCGGCTCTCGCTTTCGCTCTCGGAATGTTCATTCCTATCGACCTGAACCTGCCTCTGCTCATCGGCGGCGCCATCTCGTGGTTCGTCGCTTCCCGCAGCAAGGATGCCCAGGTCAATGCAGAGAGACACGAAAAGGGTACGCTTATCGCTTCAGGATTTATTGCAGGCGGCGCCCTGATGGGTGTTGTCAGCGCCATCCTCAAGTTCGCGAATGTGGATCTGTTCCTGACTTCGTGGCACGCAGAGTACGGTGAAGCTGTTGCGCTTCTTCCTTATATAGGTATCATCGCGTTCATTATCGGGGTCGCGATGAAGGTCAATGAGAAAAAACAATTACAATAACGAGATATGGAAAAGATATTGGACAGATTTCTGAGATACGTCGCCATCGACACTCAGTCTGATGAAAATTCGGAGTCACAGCCAAGCGCTACCAAGGAACTGGATTTGCTGAAGTTGCTCTGCAAGGAGCTGAACGATATGGGCGTGGAGGCCACCCTGGACGAGTACGGCTACGTCATGGGTTCCATCCCGTCCAACATTGACAAGAAAGTTCCTGCCATAGGCTTCATCGCGCACGTGGATACGTCTCCTGACGCTTCCGGAAAGGATATCAAGCCGCAGATCATCAAGGACTACGACGGTGGAGACATCGCATTGAAAGGTGTGCCGGGCCTGTTCCTGAGGCCGTCCGAGTTCCCTGAACTGCTGGATCACAAGGGCCAGACCATCATCACCACTGACGGCACCACGCTGCTCGGAGCTGACGACAAGGCCGGTGTGGCGGAGATCATGAACGCGGTGCAATACATCATGGAGCACCCTGAGTTCAAGCATGGCGACATCAAGATCGGTTTCACTCCGGATGAGGAAATCGGCCGCGGCGTCGTGAAGTTCGACGTGAAGCGCTTCGGTGCCGACTATGCCTACACGATGGACGGCGGCGAAATCGGTGAGCTGGAGTTCGAGAATTTCAATGCCGCTTCCGCCAAGCTCCATATCCAGGGGCGCAATGTCCACCCGGGCTACGCGAAGGACAAGATGAAGAATGCCATCCTTATCGGCATGGAGTTCAATGACTTGCTTCCTATCGGCCAACGTCCTGAGATCACCGAGGGCTATGACGGATTCTTCCACATCATCAGTTTCAAGGGCTCGGTAGAGGAGGCTGATTTCAGCTACATCATCCGCGACCACGACCGCAAGAAGTTCGAGGAAAAGAAGGAGCTTATAGGTCAATGTGTCGATTTCATCAATGTCAAATACGGTGAAGGCACTGCCACTCTGGAGGTCAAGGACCAGTACTACAACATGCGTGAGCAGGTGGAGCCATACTATTTCATTGTCGAAAAGGCTGTCAAGGCCATGGAGATGGCAGGCATCAAGCCGAAGATTCAGCCTATCCGCGGCGGCACTGACGGAGCGAACCTTTCCTTCAAAGGCCTCCCATGCCCGAACATCTTCGCCGGCGGCCTGAACTTCCACGGCAAGATGGAGTTCGCCCCTCTCGAGAACATCGAGAAGGCCTCCGAAGTAGTCCTGAACATCGTCAAGCTGTTCGCGGAATAGCCTGCAGGACAATGTTATCAAGCATTTATAGCAATGGCGACCTTCACGTGGAGGCCGCCATTTTAGTCAGCTAATCAGAAACACGAACAAATCTTGCAATTCGCTCATTTACAGTTCTCAAGTAAAGACGTTTCATCTTATCGTTCAGAAAACTGTTCCCTATAAGAGTAACGGCTAATTCAGGCAAACGCATATATTTATCAAGAATCCGGTTTATACGAGGCAATCGTAGTCCGATCTGCTCTCCAAAGCGTACAAAGTCAATGCGACATGGATGACCTGATTGATCATACACGTCACTTTTGAAGATATTCGGTGATAGACCGCCATCAAGACCAAAGTCTCCACCATTAACATGCAAACTGGTATTCAGCAAATCATACGCTGGTGCAAGCCGATAGTCATTCCCCTTCAAAACCAATGAAAAATTCTTAAAATGATCATCCCCATTTGCATATATATAGTTATACACAACAAGTTCGAAGAATTTCTCCATATCAACCATCCAGGCAGAAACATTTTTTCTGATTGCGATTGCAATATCCTCATAGCAACCACAGTATTTGAATTCTTTTCCAGTTTCCCCCTCATTTTTCCCGATTACCGAGGCGAAATCTTCCATCAGCAATTTGGAGCCATTCGGAAGCACATCGAATCTTCTGGTTATATAGACCATCTGACCTTTCTTGGTAAAGCATAATCCGTTGGCCGCCGTATCTATACCATAAACACGGAAAGCAATTTGCATTGTAAGATGCTCATTAGCAGGAATTTGTTTACGTTCGCGCAACGTTTCATCCCAAGGAGCCGGTTTCAGAATATATGTAGATTGCTCATTATCTTCCGTAATCCTGATATGTCCGGAGTCAACGATGGCAGGAAATTTTTCCTGTACTCCAGACACAGATATCCGATGCATGGCATCAATAATTGTTTGCTTATTTCGGACATTCTCAAGTTCAAAATCCAAATAAGGACTTACCTTGACACCATTGAACAATGACTTGACTGCATTCGGACAATATGTGGTATATCCTCTATCAAGAGATGAAGGACAGCATTGAATATCAATCATTTATCCTCGCATTTTTTAAATTGACGCCTCCTATGAAATCGCTTCCCGCCATAGCGATAAGAAGGCCGAATAAATCATTGTCGTCAATTCTTCGAGTCCGGCATATTACATTGCGATTTGCTCCTTCCGGAAGCATATTCGCAAAGAAGGGAAATAAAAGAGCTGATTCGTAGATTCTATTTCTTTTTGACAATGTAACTGATATTGAAGGAGCATCAGACAAATAATAGTCAGCCTCATACTGGAAACAATATCCGTCGCCAGGATGCTTTTCCGTCAGCACCCCAGCCTTTATGTCATTTACATATACATCTAACTGTCTCATATTTATTCTAAATAGTATCAGACCGTCTGACGCACCTGGAAGACGATTTCCATGCCCAAGACCTCCAATATTTTCAATACCGTCGACATAGAAGGGTTTCCCTTTTTCCTCTCAATATCTTTGACTGTCGCCAAGCCCACTCCTGCCATTTCAGCGAGGTCCAATTGCGATATCTCAAGAGTTTTCCTACGACTTTTTAACACATCACTAAGTTCCATAAGTCCGATAAATCATACTTTTGACGTAAAAATATACATTATTCTTCGGAATTGCAAGAAAAAGTATAATATCTTGGACTTTTTCAGAAATAGATTACATGAGGAGGGAAGCGGCTGATATGTCTCCAATCTGCTCAAGGGGAGTTCTAACATGACATTGGAGACAATAGCACGTATCGAAACAGCACTCAACATTGACCTCATCGGATCCGCATTGAGCGGCTTGGTCGATGGATATAACTCTGCCGAAAGTTCATCGCGCACGTGCCATCTGAATGATGTGGAACAACCTGCACTTGCGTATTTCGAAGAATGCACTGATAATCAATAAGTTACACAAGAACCAGAAAGCCAGGTTACCCGAAAAAACAGGTAACCTGGCTTTCACATTATTTGCTAATTTTCTATAAATCAATGCTTTCCACGATTATGCAAAAGTCAGGTTGTTCTGAAAATTTCGCACCCATAATATCACTGGACAGACACTAGAACAGTTCGGAGAAAATACACCAGACAACGAGCACAACCGCCAATATCGAAACTATGGTACTGATCAGACATCCGAATAACGACATCTTGCCACGCAGGACAGACGCTACATCACCCATTTTAGGATATCGCTTTCCTGCTATTTTTGAGATAACGCAGCCATTCTTTAGGCACCGCTCCGTTTGATTGGATATTCAACGGATAATAGCCGGCGTTGATGCTATCGGACTCGATGTTCTCCAACCCTGGTTTACTTATCCCATTATGGAAGGTTTCCCACTCGAGAAAGCAATGGTCATCCATATATTGATTTACAAGTTGTTCAGTGCCAAGAAGTTTCAAATCCAACAATGCGCAAAGTGTCTTGCGAAGAGTCGAAATCACTCCGGACTTCACCGCCGAAGGAGTATGATGCACAGATGGTATTATATGCCAGCGGAAACGGGAAATACAAGAAGCGCCTATTCCCACGTACAAGGCATAGTAATCTTCCCCATCTATATTCCTGACTTCAAGCCTTGCTGTGTCAATGCCATTGGACACAAATTTGTCCCATATTCTTTTGTCGTATTTAAACCACCACTTGTACAAAACAGGAGAATCAGCAGCATTGATACGACTTCTCAGCTTCTTAACAGACTCTATCATTTTAGTGCATCATTTAAAAATTTCAGTATATATCCAATGCCTTTCAGGTTGTTGTCCAAATATGGACGTTCATATTTTTTCACCTTTCCGGACGCGATTATCTCCTGCCAATACTTCTTACCTGCCAAGAAAATAATCTCATCTTGTTCCAAATTAATTCCGACCTTACTCATTTGTTCCAAGACCACATTAGCCCACTCTTTTCTCTCTGCCGCGGAAAAAGCATTCAACGTCTTATTATAATCTTCCACAATCGCCTCAGGGTCAATAAGATGATACTTTGCAGAAAGGATGAATATCTTATCAGGGTTCAACGACTCAGCATATTCATAAGCTTTTCTAAACAAAGGACCTGCATATAAATCCTTTGCCTTGTGTGTTCCTCGATTCTTCTTGGACACACAAGAAACCAAAACGATTTTCTTCATTTTGCTTTATCAGTAGTTTTAGCATACGCAAAAAAAGGACACAAGCGTTGTCACTGCCCGCCGATAAGGATCAAAGTGTCTAAGTTTGATAAGAAGGCGGAAACGTTGAAACGCTCTATGTCTTTATTTGCTCTCCCTGTGGGGAGGGAGATGCCACAAATATATAAAATAGTTTCAACAATCCAATCAATGTGTCAATGAATTTCAGTCAGCATTGTCCGGAGTCAATTGTTTTCCCGTCAATGCTGTCTCTTAATATCTACAGAAGAAGTTGGCATATATGTGCCAGCTTATTTTTTGCCGAACAAAAACAACGTATATATTGTACAATATAAATATTGTCGTTACCTTTGTAAAAAAGAGAACAACAAAATGACTTTTGATAAAATATTGGATGACGGAAGGCTCTGGGCAGTACGGTACGATGAAAAAGAACAAAACTGCTTCGATGAATTGTTTGACCGGTGGTATGACATGCAGTGGCTGAAGTCATTCTTCACAGATAATCTTTCGGATTTAAGCGCCTACTTCCACATCACAGATGTATATAAGGCCATAATGGAAACAATAGAGGATGCATCCACTTTGGAATGCCTGATGCTGGACATAAGTCCGGACGCAAACCTAAATACACTTTTCAGACATCTTGAAAACAATAGATTCTCAGAAATGACATTAGGAAAAGAGAAAGCGAGAGGAAAAAGCGTCCACAAACATTCCTCTTGGTTAAGGATATATGCAATCAAAATTGAAGACGGCATCTACGTAGTAACCGGAGGAGCAATAAAACTGACGGCTACGATGTCTGAAAGAACACACACTCTCGCGGAACTGGCTAAAATGGAGATGGTTAGAAATTATTTCATTGACAATGGCGTTTTTGACAAAGAAGGATTAAATGACTATATAAACCATGAGCAAGGCAACTGAATTTTTGTACGATCACCAATCTGCAACACCTTCAAAGTGGAGGAATGCGGCTGAATGGAGAAGAAAGAATGAGAACTGGCTGAAATATTCCAGAGTCATAACGATGAAAACCATGCAGGCTATGGATAAGCAGTCTGTCACTCAGTCCATACTTGCCAAGCGGATGGGATGCAGCCAACAATATGTTTCCAATTTGCTCAAAGGAAGTTCTAACATGACATTGGAGACAATAGCACGTATCGAAACAGCGCTCAACATTGACCTCATCGGATCGGCACTGAGCGGCTTGGTCGATGGATATGACTCTGCCGAAAGTTCATCGCGCACGTGCTACCTGAATGATGTGGAACAACCTACACTTGCACACCTCGATGAGCACACTGGCAATCAATAAGTTCTCGGTCGGTAAACGAACTCAGTCATCTCAGTCTTTCTGAGCGGGAGCAATCGCCTCTGACGTCGGGCCTTTCTCCGCTCCACATGCCGGCTCTGTTTTTTCTGGCGCACCTGCGTTGTCATCGGCCTCACGTGCTGTTTTCTCCGCTTCGCGTGCAGCCTTAGCGGCGGCTTTGAGGTCGTCGCGCTCCTTTTGTTTCAGGTATGCGGCCTTGTATTTCTCGAGACGGGCATTCTCCTTCTCCTCCCTGGCTTTCAGGGCCTTGAGCTGTTTCAGCTTCTTCACACGAAGTTTGGCAGCTTTCTTATCCGCGGCTGCCTTGGCTTTGGCCGCATCCAGACTGTCGAGACGTGCCCATTTGGCTTCACGGGCAGCTATCTTCGCCGCACGGATGGAATCACGCTGCGCCTTCTTCAACGCGGACGGATCCAGCACAGGAGCATTGACAGAAGACGAATCAGAAGACATTGACAGAGAATCAGTTGCGGCCTTTGTCGAATCCGCGACAGACGGGAGGGACGTTCCGAGCGAGTCCGCAGGAGAGAGTGACAATGAATCCTGCGCTACGGACAGCGAATCGCCAGCTACCGTCAATGAATCTGCGGCAGCGGCCTTAGCCTGTGCGGCAGCCTTCCTGCGAGCCTCTGCATTGGCCTTGGCCACATTGCCCTCGCGGATCTGCTTCATTATGCCGGGGATGTAACCAGGATAGTATCTGTCTGTGTATTCGAAAGTTGCACGCGGACGGGCCGAATATGAACTGCGCTCCGATGCACGCAGAGAGAGCGTGGTAATGTCCTGTTTGCCGCGCGGGCACGCATCTATCTGCCAGTCAAAGCCCTTCAGCACACGTTCATCACGCGTCATCTGAGCCACCGGATAGCCATCGTTTTTCGCGGCATCGAAGTAATAGACCTTGTCCAGTTCCCCGTTCAGGAACCGCGCGGAGAGCATTTTCGCCGCACTCTTGTTCACGGTCGCATAGACGCTGTCCTCCTGCAGATAGAAAACGGCATTCGCCTCGCCGAGAGCATCGAATCGTGTCAATGCCCCGGTAGTGTCGAAGTAGGCGAGCATTTCCGTGGCCCTGATCTGGTCGAAGCACAACGAGTCTTCTTTCACAATTATGAAGGCGTTGGACATCAGACTGGCCTTCTGCATGGCCCTGTCCTTGATCACCGCATAGATGCTGTCGGCCGAGTACTGCCTGTTGCCCTCGTTCCAGACAAACGGCTTCTCATACATTCGGACCAACGAATCCAAATCATTGTAAACCAATGAGTCACAAGCGAGTTGTATATCTTTGCGGAACATCTTCACGTTCTTGATGGCCGTGATGAAATTCAGTTTCGTGGAGTCTTTCGGTGCGGAAAGCGAGTCCGCGGCCACTGTCAATGAATCTGCTGCATTTGCGAGCGAATCTGCCGAATGCGAGAGCGTGTCAGCAATGTGCGAAAGGGAATCGGACGCATGAGCTAGCCTGCCGGCCGGTTTCGAAAGTGCACCAGCCACCTGGCCGAGCGATGCGAGCGCGTGAGAGACAGAATCTGCCTCAGAGGCCTGTGCACCAGACGCCATCGCGGTCGAATCCCTAGCCGAGGTCAATGTCTTGGCTGTCAATGAGTCTGACGGAGCGCCATCTGCCCCCTCCGCTGCATCAGTCGCCTTATCACCATTCTCCCCGGAAGCCTCAGCCGACTCAGAAGCCTCTTCCGCCTCCGAAACATCCGAAGACTCAGATGATTCACTCTCGGAAGCCTCGGACTCGGAAGCATCAGCCGCCCCCGAAGTCTCCGCAGCCCCTCCTGCAGCAGCCACAGCCCCGGTCTCCCCAGTCTGCTTCTTGTTCGGCTTAGGACGGTTCGGGTCATTCTCCATCGCCTTGGCCGCAGCTTCAGCCGCCTCCTTGGCCGCCTTCTGACGATAAGCCTGGACAGCATCCACCGCCAGATCCTCAAGACGGGACTTGGAATTCTTTATCTCAGATTCATTGACCTGAAACATCATATAGGTACGGGCGAAAATGGTATCAGCCCCGAAATAGACCGTATCAGGCTGGTCCTCAGCATTTTTCATCACGCCGATCACCGCCGGGTCCCTCGTCAGCTTCACCTCGGACAACGAATCCGTATAGAAAATCCGCCCGGCCAGAGCCGAAACATCACGCGTAGTGTCAGTCACCTGCGCATTGCCGAGCAGCTCGATATTCTTAGATGACCTATAATAATATAAGGAGTCCGCCCAGCCTTCCTGAGTATCACTCATGCCATGGACATTGTTCCGGAACAGGAAAATCTCACGTCCGCGGTCATACCAGCCGCCATTGGCCGAAAGCATATTGTCATCCTGCCAGGTATCCGTGTCGAACCCGAACGTCGCCACATTGGTCCTGGCATCATAGAGGATGGTAGTGGACTTCACGAACACCGAATCCGTGAACATATTCACCCTGTCATTGAACGTGAACGTCCTTATCTTGGAATCGTAAGTACCTGTGCGGCTTTCGATTATCTGCCCCTCGGCATCCTTCATCGAACCGCCGTTGAAGAAAACCGCCACACTGTCCTTCGTGTTGTAGTCCAGATGCTCGGTACGCAGCACATTCCGGTCCTTGTCCTCGAGCTGCACCAATGTACCCCTGAATTCAGCCAGGTCCCTGTCAATGTAATAAGTCAGCCTGTCTCCCGTCAGTACAGTCTGGTCCTGGAGAATCTTCACATTGCTGATGGCGTAGATTTCATTGGAACTCATATTCCAGAGCGCCGTATCACAGATGAGATAAGTATCATTGTGCAGAAACCTCGCCGGGCCCGTCACTTTTCGGTAATCGACGCCGTCCTTCTCGATAAGCTCCATGGACTGCGCGCTCAGAAGACGAACGAGCGAGTCCTTCTGACTGCCATTTTCCTGTGCAGACAGACTTGTCAATGTCGAGAGAACCGTAACGACAGATATGAAAAGCTTACGGAAATTCATTGACACTCAATATCTTACTTTTCAGCCGCCTCGGACGCGCACTGAGCCACTATCTTGTTCCAGCCCTCGCGAGAGAAATTGCAGTCCTTGAACAGCGGGTCGATAGTGATATATGTCGTCTTTATCTTGCTGTCAATGAACTCGTCGATAGCCTCATTCTGCTTCTTGGCCTTCGCCTCGTCCAGCAGCTCGCTGTAGTCATTCTCGAACGAAGCCGTATGGGACGGAATGATCTTGTCCACGCGGATTATCTTATACACAGTATTACCGCTACGGCCCTCATTGTCAAGCGATTCCACAGGCTCGGAAATCTCCCCTTCCTTCAGATTCTTGATGGCAGCATAGTCCTGAGGCTTCAGCTGGTCGATCTCAAAATACGCGGAACCGGTATTCGGGTCAGCCATCTGGCCACCATTGGTACGAGTCTGATTGTCCTGAGAATAGAACTTCGCCGCAAGCTCGAAAGTGACAGCCTTGTTCTGGATTTCAGTCTTGAGCGAGTCGAGCGTCTTGAACGCCTTCTGCCTGTCAGTATCCGTATAGACCGGCTTCATGAGAATATGGCGGGCATTGAACATATCCCCCTTCTTCTCGAGCACCTCGATAATATGGAAGCCGTCCGGCGTCTCCACAATCTGGGAAATCACACCAGGCTTGAGCGACATCGCCGCATCAGAAAATGCCGGCCAGAAAATCGACTTCGACGCAAGCCCCAGTTCGCCGCCCTTCCTCGCGCTGCCCGGGTCCTCAGAATAGATACGGGCCAATGTAGAGAATTTCTCACCATTGATAATTCGCTCACGGATGCTCAGCAGCCTCTCCTTCACCGCAAGATTCGCAGCCTCGCGGTCCGGATAGATACAGATCTGGCTCAGCTGATACTTCACCGGAACCATAGGCAGGTCCGCGGCATCAGTCTTGGAAACATACTCCTTCACATCGTGCGGAGTCAGCTCAGGCACCGCCGAAGAAATCTGAGACTGCATCTGCTGGGTAAGCGACATATCCTCAAGCTGCTGCTTCCATTCCTGACGAAGTTTATACATCGGCTTGCCGTAGGCCTTCTCCACATTGTCATCACCCCCGAGCTGAGTACGCATCTGGTCGATACGCTGCGCCAGGGTGCTTGACACCATCTCCTGGTTCACCGTGAGAGAATCCACACGCGCCTGCATCAGGAAAAGCTTCGACTCAAGCATACGCTCCAGCTGCTCGCAACGCATATTCCTGTCGGAATACATCCCCTGCATACGCATATACAGAATCTCCTGCTCCAGTTCCGACAATGAAATCATCTCATTGCCCACGACAGCTATTGTCTTGTCAATTAGGCCATTACCATATTTCTGGGCATTGAGTGGCATCTGCGCCGAAGCCAACACCGCAACCACAGCTGCTGCAAGTTTCAGTATATTCTTCATAATCAATAAATCATCATTTTATAACGAAAGCGCCTTGAGCGCGCGCATTCTCTAACAAGTCCCGTTCCAAACCTGAAATCAAAGCCTGTTTTCTGGTACTCAGGAGAATATCTTTTATCTGTTCTCTATAATACTCCACCGGTCCGGTCTGCCCCGCCCTCATCATTTCGCTGACAAAGGCAATGTTCAGATTGCCGCTGCCGTCCGGAATCTCCACCATCCCGTCCTTCATCACCGCCAGCAACGACCCGTAATCCGTCCCGAACTCCCGCGACAGCCTCACCATATTCACCCAGCCCCCGCCGAAGAAGTTATATCTCAATGCAGATGAATACGTCAGGCTGTCACCTTCCATTATATCATCCACATCAGACGAAAGCAGCTTCTTCTTGATGATGTTCAAGTTCGGCGAATCGGCAGAGATGCAGAGGAACTTCGCCTTGGCAATCGGCAGAGCCAGACGGAAATTCTCAATATGGTCCTCATAGTACTTCTCTATCTGCCCGTCAGTCACAGCCGTATCGAGCCTCTGGTTTATATACTTCTGCTCATAGCGGTACTTCAGCAGCGAACGGCGATAGTCCTCCAGTTCCTTGGTGACATTCTTCTCCGACTTGGACAACTCCCTGTCCACCACATCATTGAACACCATATCGGTAGCCCAGGAATTTATGTACTGGAGCGCAAGCCGAGTGCTGTCCTCAGCCGAAATGCCGTCCGGAATGAACGTCGCCAAATCCGTATCATACAGTTTTTCGGACCCCACCTCAGCCACGACCTTGCCGTCACGGACAAACGACATAATCGTCTTGCACGAATTCAACATCGGCAGGACGATTACGAAAAAGCATACGCCTATAATATTCAGGACTCTGCGAGTACTCAAATCTATCTCGAATAATTAGGTGATTCCTTGGTGATAGTCACATCATGCGGATGGCTCTCGAGGTAGCCCGCATTGGTGATACGCACAAACTGGGCGCCGCGCAGAGAAGCGATATCCTTCGCTCCCACATAGCCCATACCTGCACGCAGACCTCCCACAAGCTGGTAAACAACCTCAGCCACAGTGCCCTTGAACGGCACCTGAGCCACGATTCCTTCCGGAACAAGCTTCTTCACATCCTCTTCCATATCCTGGAAATACCTGTCCTTGGAACCATGCTCCATAGCCTCGAGCGAACCCATTCCCCTGTACGCCTTGAACTTCCTTCCGTTCAGGATGATGGTCTCACCTGGAGACTCCTCAGTTCCGGCAAACAATGAGCCGGCCATAATGGTGCTTGCACCTGCCGCCAATGCCTTCACGATATCACCCGAATAGCGGATACCGCCGTCAGCAATCACAGGCACGCCAGTTCCCTCCAATGCCTTGGAAGCAAGCATCACAGCCGTCAGCTGAGGCATTCCGACACCGGCGATGATACGCGTGGTACAGATGGAACCAGGTCCGATACCGACCTTCACCGCACTCACACCTGCATCTGCCAATGCCTTGGCACCCTCTCCCGTGGCAACATTGCCCGCAACAATCTGTATATCTCTGTTCTTGAACGCCTCGCAAGCCTTGGAAATCACCTCGAGCACACCCACGGAGTGGCCATGAGCAGTGTCAATGACGACCGCGTCAGCACCTGCGCTCACGAGCATCTCGATCCTGTCGAGAGTGTCAGACTTCACGCCGACTGCTGCAGCCACGAGAAGACGTCCCTTCGAATCCTTGGAAGCGATAGGATTGTCCTTTATCTTCATAAGGTCCTTATAGGTAATGAGACCTACAAGTTTGTTGTCCTCATCCACGACCGGAAGCTTCTCCACCTTGCTGCTGCGGAGAATGCCGGTGGCATCCTGAAGGCTGATTCCCTTCTTCGCCGTAATCAGATTATCCTTCGTCATCACGTCCGAAACCGGAATCTTCTTATTGTCCTGGAAACGCAGGTCCCTGTTCGTGACAATGCCGATAAGCCTGCCGGCGCAGTCCACTACAGGAATGCCGCCGATATGATGCTTCGCCATAAGGGCCAATGCATCGCCCACAGTAGCCTCCGGACTGATGGTGACCGGATCGTAAATCATACCGTTCTCCGCTCTCTTGACCCTGCGGACCTGCTCGCACTGCTGGTCAATGGTCATATTCTTGTGAATCACACCGATACCGCCGGCACGAGCCATCGCGATAGCAAGATCAGCCTCAGTAACAGTGTCCATTGCAGAAGAAACAATAGGAGTGCAGAGAGAAATATCTCTTGTGAATTTGGTGGAAACATCTACAGCTCTCGGAAGGACTTCGGAGCGTGCAGGAACGAGTAGAACATCATCGAAGGTGAGACCCTCCGGAATTGCTGAATTTACGAACTGCATTTCTAACAAATATATTTTGGCAAATATACGAATTTTTTCAATGAAATTTACATTCCGGACATTTTCAACGCAAGATTCCCAAGATTTTAAATACCTCACTCCCAGAATTTTCAATTTGTTTCGTTTTTTCGATTTGTCGATAATAATGCGTAACTTCGGCGATTAGTCCGACATTTTGCAGAACGCCGCGACTGGCGTGAACTGTTTTTTTCGCGGAATTATACCTCAACAATATGAATACAAGACATATAGCAACACTTTTTCTGGCAGCGTTCATTGCCATTGCCGGGGCCTGCTCGCCGGAAACGACAGTAAAACCTGATGAAGGGAACGGAACAGAACAGCCGGGAAAACCGGGGGCCGGAGAAGAAAATCCGGGCGGCGAAGAGAAACCTGGAGAAGGAAACAAACCTGAAGAAGGCGGAAAACCTGGCGAAGGTGAGAACCCAGGAGGAAGCGAGAATCCCGGCGAAGGCTCGACAGAAGAGGCCGTAAACGTGACAGTTCTGAACCCCGGAGCGACAAAGGTGGAGACCAAACCCACCCCGCAGCATCCGGACCTCATCCACAACGAAGAATACCACGAGTTCTACAATCCCCTTCAGGACTACCTCGATGACTTCGGCAATATCGACTACGTCTGCGCACAGGGCAAGGGAACGGATTGGCCACGCGTGCTCGACGGCTACTCAGGCATCCGCTTCTACCAGAGCTCCTCAGCATCGAAGAACGGAGGATACATCCGCGTCCGCGCCCACAACGGAGCGAAACTCCTCAGCGTAACAGTAGGTTCTGCGACATTGACAAAAATCGCCCACTCGGTGGACGGACGTGCGAAAAAGTCAGAGACGAAGAACATTGACGAAGGCGGCTCCTACACGGTCGAAGGCGAATACGACGAAGTCTGCTTCTACTGCATGGGCACGACACAGGGCGAAAGGTGGGAGATGAACAGCATCAAAGTCCGCTACCGTGGCGGCTTCATCGAGGAAGACTTCCAGACCGGCATTGAAAAGGAATACGGACCGCTCGTGCGTGTGGATCTACCTCTGAAAGAATGCTTTGAGAACGGATTTCCGACGACAGACAAGCCTTCATACTACAAATACGGCCTGACCGCAGGACGCGAAAACCTCCAGTGGAGCACCTGGTTCGGCTCATTCTCCTGGCAGAATCCTATCGCAGGAAAGCAGAGCGCCCAGCTGCGCATCTACAAGGAAGACCAGGACTATTACGGCCAGTCACAGTTCGGCCACCTGAAAATGGAATACTTCATCGAGAATCTATCGAAGGTAAGCTTCAGCTACTGGTTCTCCGAGTTCTGGGTATCCGCAACGATTTCCTACTGCGAGTTCGACACCGACGAATGGAAAAATCCGCAGCAGATCGCCCTGAAGAGCTACAGTGACCGCAAGACCAAGCAAAGTTTCACCTATGACTTAGGGGCCAAGGTCAATGCCAAGATCCGCATCCAGATAGACCCGGACAGCGGCCATCCGGACAGCGACCACCACGACCTGATTTTTGATGACTTCATCTTCGAATAAAATTTTTCATTTATACTATATAATGACTAACTTTGCAGGATGTAACTAATCTGACCACTTGACAGATACGGAAATAATGGAAACTGATAAATAAAAATAATTAACAACAATCATGAAAAAAATCAACCAACAATTACGAACGCCCTGAAGTCCAGGTCGTTTACGTAGAAATCGAAGCCGGATTCGCGGTAACAGGAAGTACAGGAAGTGGAGATAAGATAAATTCTCCTGCCAATGGCTATTCTTGGGGAGACGAAGACATTGAAAATCTTTAAAACCTTACCGCATCATGAAAAAGATATTTATACCTTTCGTTATAGCGGCAACGACATTCTCGTTTGCTGCATGCCAGAAGGAGGTTTCTTCTCCGGCAATTGAAGATGAACTCGTTTCTCTCAATTTCTCCTCTGCAAACCCTACCACCAAAACAGTAGCTGATGCCGTAAACAAGACGATTCTCTGGGAAAAGGGAGACAAAATCAGTGTTGCATACACAGTAAACGACATCTGGCAAAATGCCACTGGTGATGCAACTGCTGATAAGCCGGCAAAGATTTACGTATCAAATGGTCTTGACACTGGTGGAGAAACAGCAGTATTCAACATCTCAGCCAGCTTTAAAGCAACTACCGCAGGCGCGCATCAGTTTTACAGTGTATATCCAAGCAGCTGTGTAAAGTCAAATGAAATCAAAAATGCGCCATCAGTCACGATGACTATTCCTGACGTTCAGACTCCAGTTGAGAATTCATTTGACGCTGCGGCTGACCTGATGATCGGAAAGGCCACCAAAACTTATAATTCTCTCAGCGAGGCAAAAGCAGATGCAATTCCTCTCTTGTGGCAGCGCATCGTTTCTCACGCCGACATCACCCTCAAAGGCCTTCAGGGACTAACTGAGAACGAGGTCATTACCACAATTGTTTTGACCGCTGATGCTGATGCAAAACTTGTCGGAGAAAGAAATGTCAATATTCAAAATGGAGACATTTCGGTACCGACCACGATTGCCAACGCTAATATCTTGACAATCAACGGAACTAACCTCAAGGTCAACAATAACAATGTTGAGTTCTGGGCTGCAGTCATGCCTGCAACAGTAAAATCATTGAACATCGCAGTCGAGACCAACAAAGCAACATACACCCGTAATATCGAATCCTGCAACATCGTGTTCAAGCAGAATGCTCGTAAAGGGCTTAATGTTGATATGAGCAGCGTGGAGAGAGTGGAGAAGGAAGAAACTCCGGACTATTCCGGGGAATGGCTAATCGTGGACAACGATATGAAATACGCCTGCATGAATTACAGTACAGGAATATTTTATACCTCGTACACGCTGACCACTTCAAACGGATTAATCTGTGAAACACAAGAACTGCCAAATTACAAAATGGTGCTTACTAAGATTGCCGATAATAGTGCAAAACAAGGATTGTATACAATACAGGATTCAAAGGGCCTTTACATTAAATGCATTAACGAGAAAAACATCAGCGGCGTGAAGACTCTTGATGATGCATGTTATTGGAAAATTACATATGATAAGGCGAACTCTATTTGGAAAATCGCATCTACAACTACATCGACTTACTATTTGCTTTACAACACTCAAAGCCCACGATTTACAACATACAAGGGCACAGGAACAACAGTAAGTGACATTAAATTAATTTCCTATAAAGATGTGCTGCCACTAACAAAACCTATTTTGTCGGCAGATAAAACTATTGCGGTCCCGGCTGCAGGAATAGAAAATGGCTCCATGTCAATAACAGTGAAAAACATTAAGACAGTCAACACTTCCGTAGATGGAACCGTCGTCACATCTGCTTCTGTATCTGGAGACATCTTAACCTACACTGTATCAAAGAACACAACAACAGATCTTCGTAAAGGTTTTATTACATTAAGCGCAGAAGGTGTTGATGATGTAAAGATAAAAGTTACTCAGAATGGAGTTGGTGGTGCAGTATCAACAACTGTAACTAAGAAAATCTCCGCTATTTCAGGTACAACGGCTAATGGTACTAAGAAGTCATCAATGATAATGGATGATGTCATCACTTTGATAGCATCAGACGGCGTCAATAATGGCAAGGTATACGAAAAAGGAACAGAATGGCGATTATATCAAAGCGAAGAGGGAACTATGACGGTTTCTTCTAAGGCTGGATATGTCATAGAATCTATTATCGTAACATTTACAAATAAAAAATCAGGAACACTATTGTATAATGGAAATGTTGTTACTTCAGGTAAGGCAGTGTCCGTATCCGGAAGCAGTGTTGAGTTTACATTAGGTAATTCAAGCACTGCTACGAACGGTCAGATTATAATCACTGCTATCTCAGTTACCTATAAGCAGCAGTGAGGAGACACCGGCGGGCAAGAACCCACGGATCGTGAGCCATACGCGGAGGTAAGAAACATTGAGGCCAATGTGTTGAGTTCGACGGAGGTGACTCTGTCGGGCTCTTACACAGGGGTCAGCAGTTCACCTGCCGAAGTAGGCTTTTATTGGGGCACATCCTCAAATTCATTGACAAACAAACTGACCGTCAGCTCGGTCACGGCGACAGGCACGGACAGCGGGACTTTCGAGGCTCACCTTTCGGACCTCGTTCCCGGGAAATCCTACGTCTTTCAGGCGTTCGCGCGCGTATCAGGCACAGGCGCATACTCGTCCGACGAGCAAGTGTTCTTTGCCGGCACGCCGACCGTCTTCAAGATGCCGGGAGGCGTCCAGCCTGCTGTAAACAAGGATTGGCTCGAACTCGCCTCGGCTAAGGAAGGCTCGCAGTATGTGGTAAGCACCACCTATGCAGGCGAGCGGAACTACACCGTCTTCTACGACACACAGATGACGACTCCCCTCTGGACCGCATATCCATTGGACAGCAGCCACATGGGATCTCTCAGCCGGCCATCTGGCTGGAGCTACAACCCGAACATTGACGAGAAGTACCAGGTCAGGGTGACTGACGGAAGCTATTCGAACAGCACGTATTCGCGAGGTCACATGTGTCCGAACGGTTCGCGCAACGGAAACGCCACGATGCAGGCCCAGACTTTCTACGTGACGAATCAGGTTCCGCAGATCCAGAACAGTTTCAACAGCGGAATCTGGAGCAATCTGGAGAATGCCGTCCAGGGCATTGCCAAGAGCCACAACGAGGAGATTTACGTGGTGACGGGCGTGGCTTTCGAAAAGGAGGGTGAGACTCGCACCATAAATTACACGAGTCCCAAGTCCAGCTCGCAGAGAGTTCCGATCCCGAACTACTTCTACAAGCTGGTGCTCCGGGTGAAGTATTCCGGCAGAACGGTCTCCGATGCGTCCTGCATAGCTTTCTGGTTCGACCACAAGGCCTACTCCGACAGCTACCAGAACTACACGGTCAGCGTTGACCAAGTAGAAGCCTGGACCGGTTTCGACTTCTTCGTAAATCTCCCCGACGACCTCGAATCCGCCGCCGAGTCGAAGACCACCACCTGGTCCTCCTTCTCCAGTTTCTAGGTAAGCGTCTCCGCGGTTACGTATTGACCAGACTATTGCAAGCCGGCACTCCAACGCGATACACGCGACGCACCGTGTAAACATCTGAGCATCAGAGATTTAGCTGTTTTCAGAGTTGTATTTTTACCAACTCTGAAAACAGCTATATTATTGATATATAATCATTTACGCGATGCACTTCAAAGGGATGATAAAAAGAAATCTGGAGATGCTTATATTGACATCTGGGTAGAGA
>UMEF01017834.1_pt1 | contig 20328 bp, 29 predicted proteins | sample 1964671 | NCBI WGS metagenome assembly UMEF01 (sample SAMEA4836012, study PRJEB28245) | human gut metagenome | biome: gut microbiome; material: fecal sample | place: Denmark | collected 2008 | reverse complement strand
TTCACCATAGAAGGTAATTCGAGTCCCAACATCCGCAGCGGAATAGTCCAACCCAGTGCTAGAATCCAAAGCGAACAAACCCGCACCAGACCCATCGTCCGAGCTACCGCTGAGTAGAAGAGTTCTAGGTGTAGCTGTAGCACTAGTCCAGTGATAATCACAATAATAAGTTGTAGCACTAGCTCCATTTCCTACTACAGTTGGGAATAGATCTGCCTAATTATTATTAACGAGTTTTTTCACATATTGACCAGTAATTGTACTTTCCTTAAAGTCTTGTAACTCATAACCTGCTGTAATTAACTGTTCTGCAGTAGGATTAGTTCCTCCTTCAAATGTACCAAACTTAGTATAGTCTTTGCAGATGTATACACTATTATCAGTACCAGCAACTACTACATCAATTACATTCTTCCATACATGACCAAATGGATTCTCAATACCACGGTATCTAGGAACATTAACTACCTTAGTACCAGTAGATGCACCCTCTGCATTAGTATTAGTATGTGTATATTCGATTATACCAGTACCATTACCTAACGAATTAGTAGTACCACAGGGTACAAATGACCATGTATCAGCACCATTTACCTTTACAGCTCCTGTAGTTACACCTTCACCTAAACCACCTTGATGATAACCCTCTGCAGTTAAATTAACATTAAATGCTTTCTGACTATTTAATGTAGCATATTCTACTACGAATAACCAAGTAAGGTCTCTGTGAGCATCATAAGTGTACATGTTCCAATTGTTGGGGCGTTTATATTTGCTATTTGTTCCTCTGGCTAAAGTTTGAAATTGAGCTCTAGTAGTATTTACAACAGGTTTAAAATTAATTTCACTGTTACTTATAGATCTAAGCAAGTTAATAACAGAATCGCCATCTGTGTTAACGGTAGCTTCATATGCGCCTATATATTTTTTCTCTACTTTAGTATAACCCGGAAGATTATACTCACTCATACGAATTTCAACTGTATTATCTGGAGTAGCTACTAATAGTCTATAATGTTCTGGAAGTTCTATAAAAGTTTCTGGACTAATACCTATACTGTCTTGACTTACAGCAGTACCATCTTCCCACTTAGTCCAGTCATCTGCTTTTAAATATTTCTTAACATTATCTACATTGCCGATAGTACAACCTCTCATCTTACTCTGGATAGGAAGTGTTTTATGCATTTCCATATTACCAGTACGTACACCATCAGGACTAGAACTATTAGCTAAGTCAAACTTAACACCATACCACAGTTCATTCTCATTTCTACTAAGCTTACCAATCTCTTCATCAAGAGTAACTGCAGCACTTATAGCACTAGGACTATCTGCTAAGTAATTAGTACTTGATAAGTCAGGCATTTCATTAGCTTCAGTTAAACCTACTTTATCATTTACTTTAAGTATAGTACTTCTAAGCTCTGTAATATCTTGATTTAAAGCTGTCTCTAAACTGTCAATATTACCTTGAAGTTCTGTATCCTTAGCTTTGAGTTCTTTCACTGCATTCTCTCTTGCAACCTTTTCATCATTAATTGCATCAGGAAGAGTTTCATTAATAGCTAACTTTTCAGCACCAGTCATTAACCCAGCAACAGTATTAGTAGCAGGAGTAATAGTAATATCAGCTAAAGTAGACTGTACATATTTACCTCCACTCTTTTCTACTCCAGTAAGACTGATAGTAATGTTATTAACATCTGTCTGATCTAACTGGAATGTACTTAATAAATTATCTGGCATAGAGTTAACTACATTCTCCATAGCTTTACCCTTACCGCCATCATAAGCAGTACCAGTAATATCACCAATAATAATAGCATTAGAATCTATGTGTACCCATTGTGAACCAGACCATCTAAATTGATAGCTTACTTCACCAGGAGTTACATTAACATATATTTTATCTCTCTCACCTACTATAGGAGTTTCATGTTCAGCATCTGTATATAACTGTATATCCTAAAGTACTCCAGTAGGGGATACAGTATAAGTAGCATATGCATCCATTACATCATCAACATATGAAGGCAATTGACTAGCGGGTACTTTACCATTACCGTCAAGTTCAGCAAGACCATTAGGTTGACCTTTTAATGCTTTGAAGTCCTATAAGTCTTCATTCACATCATCAATCTTAGTATCCAGTCTATCTACTTGAGCTTTTACAGCAGCATCACCTTTATTAATAGCATCTACTATACTAGTACCTTTAAAGTAGTTATTGCTACTATTATCAGGCAAAGATATAATGTCACTATTCTTATCATAGTTTAAACCAACAGATTGAACGATCTCTTTAATGTGAGTCCATTGGTCTACATTAGCATCTCTATTCAGTGGTATCCATTTCTTAAGATCAGGACTATATGACTTAATAACATTACCAGTACTGTCTGTTGCTAAGTCAATCCAGTAAGAAACCTCTTTAGGATTTGGAGCATACTTAGATGCTATGAAATTAGGATTTTCTTGTTTAATCATATTTGCAAATATTTAATAGTTATTCCCCTTTTATTCTTTAAAGAACCCACTAGGAGCGCTTACTTTATTAAATACTACGCTATCTGTAGTAGCTAATGACAATTGAGCTCTAGTAACTACATGAGGATTATCTCTTCTAGCTGCATGAGTATCAATAGCATTCTGCGCATTAGTAATCAATTGTCTAAGCTCATTAATCTGAGATTGCAAATTATTATCTGCATTAGTTCTATTCTCAGTCTCTTGATTAATTAACTCAGTAAGATCAGTAACTTTACCATCTACGTAAGTCTTAAGTTCATTCTTAGCTTTAATAATCTCACTATTTACATAGCTTCTTAAATCACTAATCTATTGGTCAATCTTACTATCTAACTCTTGAATATTCTGAGTTAATTCAGTAATCTTCTGTTCTATCTAGTCAAGAGCTCCATTAATATAATCAATGATAGCATCTACTTGCTTATCATTCAGATCTAGCATCTCCCATGTATTAGTATCATTACGATAGTATCTAATACAACCACCATAGTAATTAGAGGTAACATCAATCCAATAATCTACTTCTAGAGGATTAGGCTACGTATCTGATGCTCTAAATCTAACTATCTCTCTCTGTAACATATATTATGCTTTAAATGTTGTTATTTTATCTTCTGTTCCATCATCATATACATCGATATGAACCCATGTAACATCTTCCTCTAAACGTACTTTATATGGTAACAATAAAGGTTTAGCCTTTATTATTTCTCTTACTTCTTCTGCAGTCTTATCATCACAAGTAAAGTCAATGGCATTACCGGTGCAGTTTCCCATAAATACAACTTTTCCATTACGTCTGGTTATCAGAGTTGTATTTTCATTATTAACGCACCACACTACTCCTTTATACTTCTTAGTATAATAGCAATCACGTTGTACGTCACTGCAGTCTTTAGTCTAAGTTATAAACAACTTATAAAAGTCTTTTACATTATGACTACAACCACGAATACTTACCTATACATTTTTTTCGTGTTTCTTTACGCATCTCATTCCACATAATACGGACATTATTTGTAAAATGTCTGTATTATAATCGTCAGTAGAGTATATAGTGATTCCACTGTTATTATCTCTATTGTCAAAAGTACCGTCAAACTTAGCGTATGTAATTATTAGTTGCTTTAGTGTGTCTGGTTTAAGGGATAAGAACCACAAAGGAATCTTTTTATCTAAGCCTATAATCTGACTTACTTGGCATCCAACAGTGGAATTAATGTAGTATGTATATACGCCCTAACAGCCAATTCTTTCATGACCTTTACTATAATTTTTTGTATAATCCCATTTTAAAGAAGATAATATATCTTCTAGTTCCTTTTTATCTCTTTCTTTCTTTAGATTAAATTTATAAGATATGCAGTTTCCCTTTTTCTCCAAAAAACCATCTGCTATTACTGCCATGCAAAAACGAAGCAGATTGACATCATATTCATTAGTACAAGAAGACAAACCTGCTGTTTTAAATAGTTTTCTATTCCCGTGTACTGAATCTGCTAGTTCTATATGATATCCGTTGTTCTATTTTAAACTATTCAAATAGTTCTGCCATTTTTCACTGATAACCCTGTTAGTTACACGTTTGTACTTTACTATTCGATTTTGAACTAACATTCTATGTTTATCTGTTACTGCATAAGAAATGTGTTGATTCTCTGCGCATAACAGTTCTCCATCGAAATCATATTTTACTATTCCATCTATAGTCTTCTGTTCTATAGAATCATTCTACATATTATATGTAAACAACATGTCAGAATTTAATATGTTATAATATTTCTTCCAACCGTTGTTAGTCAAAACTTCTGTATCCTTATCAAAACAGTGCCCGCTAACATATACACTCTTCTTACCTTTTACTAAAGGACACATATTACAACGCATACCTCTTTGATGCATAGTACCAGTATTAATATGCATTGGCATTCGTAAGATATCAGTACGTAGACATAATAACACATGTAGTAACTATGTACTTAAGAACATCCATGACTATTCTCCAAATCTACTATATATGTGATTACATACTAACTCCTTTACATCAAAGTAAGGTTTAAGCTGTTTAATTATTTCTTCTCTCGGCATCATTGTTATTCATCATTAGGGCATCACCAACTAGATTGGCTGCTACGTTCATACCAAATTGTTTAGTATCATTATCTATCTCACTTACCTTCACGTTGATTTGAAGGAGCAGAAGATATATCTGCTCCAACAATTCTCTATCTGTCATATGTGCTAAGTACGGATTCATTAGAAACTAATAGTTTGATTTCCTGTTTGTAACTAGAACGATTTAACTAACTTATACCTATCATTCTCACGTACATATATATTCCCTATATTCCCAGCATAAATAGTTCCTCTATTAACAACTAAACCATTAGAAGTTTTCCATGTGAATGTGCTAGGTACCATAAAAGCTAAATATGCAATTTCACCTTCTACTGGCGTCTAACCAGGAGGGAATAAGTAAGCAACACTATAAGTAATACTAGTTAAAGTAAGCTTATTGTCAACTACCTATTGCCCTGCTTGGATAACATTTGTAAATACTTGAGCACCACTCTCTGCTTGAGTTAAAGTAATCTTAGCACTTCTCTAGTTAGTTGTTAAGTTCTATGCTACAGTTATATATGTAGTGTTGGTTGTAGTTCTTGCAGCATTAACCCAACTTGCGTTTGACGAGAATTCGTAGTTTAGAGATTCTGTAGTTTTACTACCGTCGCTTTTAAATACAGTCTTATAAGAATTCACTGTAAGCGTCTCATTCGTTTCTGCTGCAGTTACGCTTAAATTTATTGGAGATACGTTAAACGTATATGTAGGATGACCGCTTTGAGTAACTGTACAAGTAGCTGACTTACCACCATGAGTTGCAGTAATAGTAGCAGTTCTACTAGATGTAGATGTATTCTCTCCTAATGTTAAAGTACTAGGTGAAGAAGTACTGCTAAGACTACCTAAGTTAGTAGACAGTGTAGGATTGCCTGTTTCTTCAGTAACATCTCCACTAGCCCAATATACAGTTCTCTTAGCACTAGCTGTAATACGTGAAGTACCACCATCACTAGATACACTAGTGGGACTAGCTGATACAGATATAGTCCATTCTCCATATGAGCTAATAGTATCTCCACTCTGTGATAGACTAATAGTAGCTGTCTTATTAGATTCATTCTGAGTTAAAGTAATTTTACCTGTTCTATTTGAAGCAGTCTAATTAGCAGAAGCACTTACTGTAGTTCCGCTTATAGAGAATCCAGTACCAGATGCGCTAGTAGTTTTTAATGATACACTTATATCACCACTCTATTCTACTCCATCTAATACCTTTCTTTTGTAAGAACTATAAGTAAACTATTTACTACCACCACCAGCTCCAAATGACATACTAGTAGGAGATACTGTTAAGTAGTAATTCCAAGTCTCTGCTTTCTTACGTATATCATCTATCTTTACACATTCGTTAGCTCCATAAGTAGAAGCATTATCAATAACGATTAATGAATTAATAGCTAAAATCTAGGTCTTAGTAGGGCATTCTGTCCCACTCTTACCTAGACTAAGCTTACTTAATATCATAGAATATGTTGCTATTTCATTACTCATGTTGCTTATTCTTTAAAGTTTCTATTTCAGCTTTAAGCTTTTCAATCTCATCCTTAAGCATCTTAACTCCTTCAATAGCTAATACACCTAACATCTCATACTCTACCTTCTTAACCTTAACATACTCTTCACCATCTTTAGTGAATGATTCAAACTGTTCGGGATTACTTACTTCAGACTTAAGAGTATCACTTTCAGTTACTATGTCCTCAAAACCTAATTCCTCTAAGTTCTATGCTATAGTACCTATTTGCTTCTAATCATTCATTATAAATGATACAGTAGGTATAGAACATATCTAGTCTAAAGTATAGTCTAACGGTTTAATATCTGATTTTAATCGAGCATCAGATTCTTTGAAGAAGCCATTTGCTGCATATACTTTACCAGAAGATGCTACATTACCACCTATGTAAAGTTTATTATCTCCAGCAATAGATCCAGCATTAACCCCAACAATTACTGATCCACCGTTAGCACACATAAGTATATTCTTAGTACTAGCACCAGTAGAAGAATACCTATGGTTTAAATATAGATGGTCAGTATATGAATTTATTTCATTTGTGTGTTCTATATTTATACCTCCAGCTGCGCTAACAATATCATCTCCAGCATATATGGACTATTTAGGAGTTATAGTTACTGTTCTAGTTACTCCAGAAGTAGGCATATCTTCATTGGTAATAGTTTCAACCATGTTTCTATAGTCACTGCTATTACTATAATAAGCGTGTACTACAAAAGATTGGAATTGTCGTATTTGTTTAAACCACAAATAAACCTTACCATTATAGTTAAATACTTTTATATTATTAAACCCAGATCCGTTATTAACTCCAGAATACTATAGTATTGAATTTCCTGAATTATAATTATAAAACTATATTACTGTATCAAACGGAGGTGTAGTATAATAAGAATTACCAAATATTCTTACTGTAATCATTGCATCAACACTAGATGCATTTCTTAATCTTACCAAACATCCTTTGTCATAATTATATACCATCAAATCATTAGTAATCTCAGATGAACTATTCTCAATAAGTTCTTCTAATCTGTCTACTTCAGTAGTTACTCTATTATCTAGATTAGTAATTCTATTAGGTATATTAACGTCTAAGTTCTACTTATCACTAGCAGTCATTACACCAGCTGCAGATTGTGTAGCAGCAGGTATAGTCTATGACTTAGTAATAGGATTCGCATATGAATTACTAGCTGCAGATAAATCAGATTGCTTATAGTTAATAGTTACACTAGTTGCATTTCTAGATGTTGCATCTACACCAGTAACTAAGTTCTTAGGTAGTGAATCAAGTTTATCACCAGGATTCTATATACTACCAAATTCATTATATAAATCATCTAATCTGCCTTTATCTATTGCAGACATAGCGCCTGCATTAGTAGTTGTAGCTGATGGTATATCTATGTTATCATCCTGTAATGGACCATAATTCAAACCATCTTTAGCTGCATACTTATAGTTAATCTTAACTAACTCACCAGTACTAGTAGTAGGAGTAAGATATGAAGTAAGTTTAGTAGGCATACTATTTAAAGCATCTCTATTAGCTTTACCTTTATCTCCAGGATATGCAGTACTAGGAGTTTCACCTAATGCTAAACTCTAACTAATCTCTAAGTATTGCGTACCAGTCCATCTATAAGTCAGATTAGTATCCTTAGCTACATATATTTTACCGGTTTCACCAGTTTGAGGGAATTGAGCTTTAGTAGAGAACTCTAATACATCATCTACATAAGATGGTAATTGAGCTGCAGGAACCTTACCAGTTGAGTCTAATTCAGCTAAACCACCAGGTTGACCTTTAGTACTAATGAATGCATTTAAACTATTAGTAATAGTAGTATCACCTGCTTTTCTATCTTCAATCTCTTTCTGTAAAGCATCTTCTAGTTTATCAGTAACTCCATCAAACTTATTCTCTATACGGTCTATCTCTGCTTCTCTATCAGCAATCTCCTTATCAATCTTATCATCAAGATCGTCTATTCTATTATTTATATTGGAGTCAGCTTCCTTTAGATCTTCAATCTGCCCAGGTATAGTAGTATTAAGTTCTACATAGTCTTCCTTACTCATTAGACCATCCATAGATGCAGTAGCATTAGCTATACGTATATCCATATAGATGTTGTTACCACTCTTAATAGTGTTCCATGATACACATGGAGTACTATTCTGTCTAAAGGTAATGCCATTGGTTACTAAATCATAAGTAGATGTATTAGTACCGTCTTTAAACTTAATGTTAGTTAACGCTAAATTACCTATATATACATACTGACCATTATCTGTAAGTACTTTAGTACCATCTCCAGTGGTCTTAATTACTGTAGTAGTATATTGTTCTTTACTATAGTTTAATGAACCATCTACAGTAATAGTATCAAATACTACTTGAGATATATTATCTGTACCTTCTTCTTTAATAAAATCGGGAGATTCAATATATATAGTACCACCAACTATAGCTACTTCAGTTGCTAAGTCTAATCCGTTTCTATTAGAGTTAATAGTATAGATAAGCTTACCTTCTTCTATAGCCTGCTTTAATGCGTCATAATCTTCTTGACTTACTTTACCATCAACGATAGTAGGATCAAAGATATACATAGTCATATCTTTAAACTCTATCATTCGGATCTTACCATTTCTTTTACCATCTTGGAATGGAATCATTTCCTATCCTGTGACAGCAGTACGTTCTGAAGCTTGACTAATCTTTAAACCTTTAATTCTTGCTATCATTGTCAATCAAATTATTTTCTTTCTACTATTCTAACAGTACTACACCGTTATCTTCCCATAACCAAGGATCTGCATCCTCTGTCAACAATGCTAATACATAAGGATCGTATAATCCTCTAAAGTATCCATTACCACAACCACACTTAATACAATACGGTTTGAGTTTCATAGGTATACCACTATATAACTATGGTTTAACCTAATGTAAGTATCTCTTTAGTATTTCAGAATCTATAGGAGTAGTAACACTAGATGTGTTACTAAACTCCAATAAATCTGTCAATTCATTGTATACTATGGTTGCTACAACATCTCTATTGTTCCTAAGTATATTAGTCTTAAGTATAGAGTTTGTTTTACTGTTTATATATTCTTTTGCTTTATCCATAGTAATTATGCGTTGGCGTATGTTTTAGTTGTGAGATTGTTTTTTGCAAATATTAAACCTTCTGTTGGGTTTAAACTAGCAGTGTATGTATCGCTTCCCAATACTTTCTATATGTATATACTACCATTTCCAGATATGAGTATCTACGAACCATTACTACATCTAACATATATGTTTCCCGAGTTAGGAGACTAGTTCTAAGTTCCGTATATATCTATTAGACAAAAGTCTGAATCTGTAGATTGAGGTACTCTCAGTCCACTAAAACTATTACCTGCCAATATTACTTTACCGTGAGTACTATCTCCTACATTAAGTTCATTAATTTCTCCAGAAGAATTCCAAGTGATATTACCTTTTGCTAACTATCCGCTACCATCAGAATTTAAACTAAACCACTCAGTAAATGGAGTCTGGGCCTGACCCATGCGCATGCCTGTTGAATCTAGTTTAAACTAATAATCACCTGTAAGCTAGGTTATGTTATTTTTCTTTATGTAAGTACCTACTGTAGATAACCCACCAGTATTGTTAATCATACTTAACCCGCTACCATCCAACGTAAGCTTAGTATCAGATGTAGTTAACTATAACTAGCTATTCTCAGAATCAGCTGCTAAGTGTATACCTCCAGCTCCAAAGTAAGCTTCACCATTCTCAAAGTCTAACAAGAAATTAGGTCTAAATGAGTTAGAAGTGTTCATAGGATCTGAAGTATTAATCAAATGATACTCAGAACTATCACCACCACTAGCGTTCTTACCTCTTTGTGAGAACATCATGTTGTTATTAAATACAGCTCCACCTACTAATGAGTTAGGTGCAATAAGTAAGTCAGTATAGATAGCTTCAAAGTTTTTTAATGGTTCCCATGCTCCATAGGTATCTGTTCCTGGCGATTCGTTATTCTGCTACGTACCAATCCATGTCATTACGGCTTTTAAAAAGAAATAGTGATTGCCTTCAGTATCTCCTCCAGTATCATATACATATGGGGCAGTTTTTCCATCGTTAATATAAGGAGTACTAGTACTATATATACCCATAGGATATGCTATAGGTTGTGAACCTACTGGATCTGGAGTAATTATACCACCCATAGGATTAGGTTTAGACCATGCAGTTTCCATGTTATCGTCAATAACTCTACACTGAATAAACCATATGTAATTATACTCATCACCTTTAGTAAGCTCAGGAACATCCATAGACCAACCTGTAGGGTTTCTCTTCCATTTCATAGTATCATTCCAAGCCTCCCCAGTATAAGTAGTTTCAGTGCCTTTACAGTATCTGACTTCATAGCCTACTCCAGGAATACCAGATCCACCATTATCACCAGTCATACCAGTCATGTAGTATGGATCACACCATTGTTCCATTAATGTATTATCTCCACCATTTATAAGAGCAAATGTAGCCCATAATACTTTACCACTACTTAATGCAGGCGCAGTAGAACTCCATCCTACAGGATAACGTTCAGCTGCATTTAACTGAGGAGCAATCTCCCAACTATTATTTCTAGCAAATCTGTATTCATAGTAGTTACCATCCATGCTTTGAACCTTACCCACATTTACCCAGTTACTACCATTCCATACCCACAAGAAACCATCAATAACCCAACCGTCTCCTATCTCATTACCACTGGTTGGAAGATCATCCGTAGAGTCCAAAGTACCTTTAATAACAACGCCTTGACCAGTTACTTTTACTACAGCCCCCCATTCTATTACAGAACCTGTTTCACCTTGAACTAATGCTATAGATTTCCACCATATACCTGTGGACATATCAGGAGTAAGTACCCAACCATCACCAGGATTATATGGGTCATTACTAGTAGGCTTCTCAGGTTGAGTCTAGCTCTATTTAAATGCTTCTACTTGATAATTGAAGTTATTACCATCAAGACCAGGTACACCTGTAATTAAATAAGGACCCTACCAACCTCTTTCATCCTCAGGTAAGGATTCATCAATTACTAACTTATTATCAAAAGTAACAAGAGCTTGAATGCCCCATATAGCTTCTTTACCAGTAGCAGTAGGCATACCTACACTCCAGATACTACCAGGATTAATATTCAATCTATCTGGATCTCTAGGTTTAACGTCGCTACCAGATGTCTTAGTATACATTACTCTAAGGTGTTGACCATCTTGACCATTGTCTCCATATTTAGCCCATAATGATGGAGAACTAAAGTTGCCCCATTTATGTGTATCACCTTTATACTTTCTCTGACTAACCCATTCGTATTGGAATTCTTTACTTACTCCAGTAGGATTATCTGTCCAAGGTTGTTCACCAGGAGCTGATTGAGGTATATATTCATCTTGATCTGGGTTGTTATCTGTAATCTCTTTAGGAGAAGCAGGTAATTTAGTAATCTGATATATATACTCTACGCCATCACCATCTTTACCATTTACTCCCCATTTAGACCAAATAGTAGGATCACTCCACTCACTCCAACTACCATCAGTTTGTAAGTTATGTGAACAAACCCATTCACATTGATACGATTCACTGATGCCTGTAGGATGATCAGTCCAACCTTGTCTAATAGCTTCAGTCTAGCTGTTACCTGTAGGTTTAGTAGGTGTAACCAAACTAGTTATAGTAAGTTTATATACAAACTCAATATTACTACCGTCTGCACCATCATGACCATCTGCACCTGTAAGTCTTACAGGTGTACTCCAAGGTACTACTATTGTACCTTTACTAGAGAATGTAGCAGTAGACATCCACACATAACCATTAGGATTACTATCACTACCAGACCATCCTTCAGGATATGTAATAGTATTAGTATCATAATCCCAACTACCTCCTACAGGAGTATCAGGTCTTTCTATACTCTTAGTAGACTTATATGCTATTACTACTCTAGTAGTATCTCCATCTATACCTGGTACACCATCAATACCATCTTTGCCATCCTATCCATCTTTACCATCTTTACCATCTTTACCAGCATCACCAGTTCTACCAGCAGGTATACCAAATGAGAATAGAAATTGATCTTTATCTAAAGATACAGATGCAGTAGGTGTACTTGATTCATATACATCCTTAATTGCAGCTTTAAACTTAGAACTACCTATAACTATATCAGCTACAGATTCAAGCGGTAATTTATAGTTATTGCCTTTTTCTGCGGTAACAATGTATTCACTACCTGTAGCTTCAAGCTTCTCTTCTAAGTCCAATATCTTTACACCATCACATTTTTGTATCATATCTATTTATTTTATAATTTACAATAACCATTACTGCAATTTCCTGTACTGCAAGTATTGTTAGAACAAGAGTAACAAATACCACTAAATAAAGTAGCAGAGTTACGCTCTTTCTCTAAATGAAGACACTTATCATTTTCTGTATTGAAACAATCACCTTTCTGAGTAAGAATAGCATTGTTACAGCAAGTACTAGCTGCACATTTTGGTTTGATAGATATCTCAAGTAATCTACAGATATCTACATATAATTGTAAAGCATCACGATAGTAATCGGATGCTAAAGCATACTCAAGCAACTATCTCTTAAAGACTACTAGCATTATATTCTGCATAGTCTAATCATCTAAACAAGTTGAACAGTGAGTATGTAATTTCCTAATTTCTGCCATATACACAATTGAAGGATTATAGTATATGCCATGAAAATGTATTTCTTCCTATTCCGTAAAACATCTCAAAGTAACGTATTTCATATTCCAATCTAGTTCTAGAATATCGTCATTAGTTACAGTTACATTATTATCGGAATCTACTGTGATATTCTCAGAAAAGCTAATGTTATGTATAGGACTGTCTTCAAGTATGTTCTTTAAATTCCATACTTCATCTATATAAACTTCCTTACTATAGTTACTAAGATCTACTTCAGTCTCTATCTTAAAGGTCAGTTTATCACCATCTATTTGTATATTTGTTAATTTGTCCATATATCAACAATAAAAAAAGTGGAGAGTGGAATATTCCACAACTCCACTTCTGTAGTTTGTAAAAGGAATCTTATCCCAAATTCAATCTCTCTAACGTGGATTAGGCAATTGTCTTACCAGCAATAAATGACTGAATACCTTTATCTACAATAGAATCAACTAAACTAGGACAATAAACTTCCGTAGTCAACGGAGTAGTCTTGATGTACTGATTATCATTGCTCAAGTACAGGTTATCGTTTTCAATGATAGCATAATCATATTCTGCATCTTCTACTACTTTACGAGCCTGTTCAACAATAGGATATGCACCAGTAAATACGTGACCTTTATAACCCATGTTACGTACTTCTGCATCACGTACTTGCTTCCAATAACCCTTACCTGGATTACCGGCAGTCTTAACAATCGTAGCACCTACAACTGCCTTAGGCTGATTAGCAAGCAATGCACCAGGAATAGTCTCATACAGAGAAGCTTCCATAGATACAACGCTATATTCATTTAAAGAATAAACGCCTTCATTATCATCCTTCGGCATAGCAGTCAAAGTCAGAACTGCAGCAGAAGCAGAAGCCTGTACTCTACGGTTCTTGTGTGCGTTAATCTTCTTCAAGAAAGCGTCTACTAAGTCTTTAGCAGTAGTAGTTTCAGCATATACTTCATAAGTATGAGTAAACTGGAAGTTGTTTACTTCAAAATCCTTATAAACAATACGCAAAACGTAACGATTACCAGCAACGATAGTAGCGTCAGTCAAAGTGATTACAATCTTTTCTTCAACAGGAGCTACATATTCACCGATTACTGCAGACGGTTTAGAAGCTTTCTGAATTTCAGTAGAGAAATCAATATTAGCTTTCTGTGCTACTGTACCATCAGGCATAGTAACATTCATCTTTTCACCTGCTACACCTACATACAGAGAGTTAGCATTTACTGCATCAGCAGCAGTCTTAATAAGAGCCTTATTCTCATCGAACAAAGCAACATCACCAACAGCCAAAGCATCTACTGTAATGTAAGAAGCCGGAGCTTGTTTTCCAATCAGAACTGAGTGTACTGAAGTTATCATATTAAATGTTTGTTTTTAAATTAGACATTAGCGCTTAGTCTATTCGCTTACTTTCTACTTTCATTATTTCAGATTTCCACGTTGGTAAGCGCCTTAATTATTCGTCCTAAGATTTCTTAGAACTTGCATTAGGTATAGTTTGTACTATCATTTGAACTGCTAGATCAACTATATCCTAGTGTGTATTTTCTGGTAAATCTGTATACTCTTTAGTTAAATCCTAGAGAGTACCTAAATCCTTAGCTTTTCTTAAGTAAGTAAGCTCATAAGAACTTATGTCATATTTACCATCAGTATATAATACAATTTTATTGTCAGTATATACTCTAATAGGTTTTGCTTGATTATAACGCAATTTATGATCTGATAGACTATTACTTAGTCTAGAGCTTACTGTCTCTATTGTAGCCTCTATTACATCAGATTCACGAGTAATTAAGTTATTGCATTTATTATCCTTTATACTTATGTATACATTTTCACCAAGTGCAAACATATAATCTTCAGGATAATCAGTTTCCCATTTATTACCTAATTTACTAAAGCTATAAGTAGTATAGCTCTTAGTATTTACTAAAGTACGTATGTTATCAGTAATCTCTTGATTTCTCTAGAATACTCTAAAGTTCTGTTTAACATATTCGTCTTTAGCTTTGTTTATGAAATGAAACAAAGTATCTGAAGGAAACTTAATAGTATCATTATAGTTTGTTATAATGTTATTCAGTTGCCTTTCTACATTTATTTGAAAATCTCTTTCGCGCATAATTATTCAGATACTTGGTTTAACTAAAACTTAGAAGATTGTCTCTGAGATTCTATATTCTCTAAAGCAATTACTACTGCTCTATTAATAATTTCATACATAACATCTTCAGGGAAGTCTAATTCTTGTTCAGGTTTAGTATAATCAAACTTAGTTGGTTTCTTAACATAAGTTAGATCTACTCTATAGAACTCTGTATTATCTTCTACTCTTGGAGCATACATAGGATCCTGCATTAAAACAGGATCTACGTATACTAAGAGTTTATCATTTTCTAAAGTAGCTACTGGATTCTCTACCCAAGGTATATTATTATAAGTCTACTTAAAAGGCTTTACTAATTCATGACTAGTAAGTACGCAGTTAGTCTAGAATTGTCCATACTTAAGTAATACACTAAGTATAGTCATTCTATTATCTTCATCATGAACATCTTCTAATGCATACTCATTGTAGCCTGTATGTACAGCATGAAGATTAACATCTGTAGCTATTAACTTCTCTATTTCAGATAAGTTAGACACAGAACCTTCTAAACCTATTCTTAAAGCATTATTGCCAGTAATCTTATTACTTAAGATTTCTAGCTGTGCTTGATTAAGAAATAAGTCTACTTCCTCGTCTAAAAATGCGGGGCATCCGCCATAAGCAATACCTTCTGCATTCTTATCCAGAATTACCTTGAAAATTATATGAGAATCTTTATTAGTCATTACTTAGATTTAATTTCATTGAGTATCGCTAATTTAATATCTTGATTCTTTTTATCTTGCAAATAAGCAATAACATCATCAATACCATTACCAATCAAATCTGTACCAAAGAAATATTGAGTACGATTCTTTCTAATAATGTTTTTAGCAATAGCTTCTTCAATAACAAAGTTAATTTCTTTATTTGGGTTTTCTACCCATTTCAGCATAAACTTCTCAGGAGAAGTCTCAACTTGTTCCGTAAGTTTAGCTTCAACTAATTCATTTGACATTGTATCTGATTTCATACCATACAGACGTAAGCACTTACGCATATCTTCAATAGACATCTTATCAAGCTCACGATAAGCTTCACGTTTAACTTTATTAACGCGATTAGCCTGTTCAGCTTCTGCATCTTTATTAATCAGTACATAATCTTTAGAAGGATTCATGTTAGACAAGCCATCTGCTACTCTTTTATGACCTTTAAGAAATAAGTATTGCAGTTCATCTAAAGGTTTCTCAGTATCAAGAATCAAATCTCTTTTACCGATTTTAACTGCAAAGGTAGTCCAAAAGTCACTATTAGGAGCTAATTCACCTTCTTCTTTATTTAAGGCTTTTTCCAATCTACGAGCATCTTCTGAGCTCAAGCCAGTATAGATATTACCAGATCTAGTCCAGTACGGACCTACATAATCATATGTTGTAGGCCATTTAGTAAGCCCTGTCCAAGGATTTACTTTCATTATTCTAACGATTACTTCCATAATACTTTGTATTAGATTTATCCTGTTATTAAGCGGCGGAATTCAAAGAATAATTATTATATTCTTCTAATGTTATCTTTCTTATATAAACATTTTGTTTCTTCCACAATTTCGGAATATCTGGTTCGCTGTATGTCCTAACTAAAGTTATAGTAGTATTATAAAACCTAGCACAATCTGCTTTAGATCTAAACACATTGATAACGTTGTTATCCACATCTAGTATAGCTACAGGTTGTTGACATTTTTCAACTAAATTCATTATATGATTATGCAACTTATCTGTAGTCTTACCTTTTCGTGTTTCTGACATCTTCTTTTTAGTTTCTTCAGACGCCTTTCTTCCGATAGCTTTTTGACGAATTTTATCTTTAGTTTCTTCAGAGTGCATTCTACCAAATGTTCCGTCTCCGCCTTCTGTTAAGTTATAACCTTTTTCCCTATTCATAGAATCGTATTGTTTAATCCAATACTTTTCTTTTTCTTTCAACTCTTCATACGTATCAGCAAAATCAATTATTTCTAATGTAAAATTTTCTTCTCCGTATTTAGCCATTGAACGATGAATAGGAGCAGGTTCGCCGATGCGAGCTTCATACCAATGATGGCGATATCTCGCACTAGCTCCCTGATTAGTTATTCCTATATAAACTTTTCCTGTAATCTTATTAGTGATTTTGTATACGTCATTACTTTTCATATAATATATCTTTTTGTTAGTATATTATATATAAACGTACAAAATACAAAAAGTTACTCGAAAATTAGTTTATTTTTATTTAATTAATGTTCGACTTACTCTAAAATGAGCTCTCCGCAGGCTCTGGGATCTCTCAACATTATGCCCATTTCTCCTAAGAAGAAAACTGTATATCCGTCCTTACCATTAGATCTCAAGGTATCCTTAGACTTAGCATAACCAGACGGAGCAACAGCACCACCAGTATACCAAGTAACGAATTCACGATCCTTACGAACTACCTTAACGATGTTAGCTTCACCATCACGACGACCAAGATCCAAGAAAGTCATACGATATGATTCCTTCGGTTTCAAGGTTACAGGATGCAACTCACGATTGTAAGTAGGATCGTCATACAACGGGAAATATTTCAAAGTCAACTCGATACCATTAGTCATCTTATAAGTCTTGAACTGACCACCAAAAGTCAAGTTATCACCAGAACCAGTTACAAATACTGTATCCATTAAGTTCATAGTAGCTACCTTTTCTTTCAAGATACGGTCAAATTCGCGCATACCCATTTCACCAGTCAAGGCAACAAACTTACGTTCGTTAGTACCCAGACAGTTATAAGACAGGTCAAACAAGAAGTCTTCCAACATCTCACCAGTCAAGTGGGTGTAGTAACGTCTATTAGACGGAGCAATCTGTTCCAACAGACCAGCACCAATAAATACTGGACGACCGTTAGTACCCTTCAGATTACAAGAACCATCCTTGTTAACATTAGTCTTCATATAAACAAGCATACGTTCACATCTCTTGTACCATTCACGTAAAGCTTTCCATTCCTGATAATCAGCCCACAGATAAGAAGTCTTACCAGTAGCAGGATCTTTCAAAGCAATTGCCATTACTGTAGAATAAGCTGAACCAGTAATATCATAGTTAACACGAATAGTAGTAAGATAGTTACGCATCTTGAAGTGAGTGTTGTAGTTCAAGATATCACCCTCTTCACTGTATTCTTCATATGCAGAAGCAAGACGAGATACTTGTTTTCCAGCTTCAAGATATTCAGAAGGAATATAAGAAGTAGGCTGACCATCTGCTACAAAGCAAGTATATACCCACAGATTACCATCCTGATAGGGAGCACCTGATACACGTACTTGGAACTCTCTGTTATCAAATTCGAGAATAGCACCAGGACCAAACCAATTATCTTCAAGCCACAACATAATAGGAGTGTTACCCAAACCTGCAGTAGAAGTAGCAGTAATAGCTGCGCCATTCCATTTAGCGTCTCTAATTGTTACGGCTCTGTCATTATCAACCATTACAGACCATTCGAAAGAAGGCTGATCAATTGTCATTACATTGCCAAGACCACCTGTCAACATATCCAAAGAAGTGCTATAACCACTATCTTTTGTACCAAATACGTAAGACAAGATAGTAGACACCTGATACGGATTCTGCTAAGAAGCTACTGAAATCTTAGCAGTATCAATCAAGTCGGAGAACCACTTTCCTTTGTATAATTGAAGGTTATTAAGAATATTGTTATCCATAAAAATACTAGTAATTTAATTTTTTAATTATTTAATTTTATTATGCGACACGTAGTTGTCGTGCGAAAGCATCCCAGATAGATGAGTTGCTATCGTTATTTATCACTTGCCTTTTAGATTTCTTAGATACTCCATTATTTCTAGATAGTGTATTCTTGAAATTATCAATAGCATCTTTTTTACCTTTCTTCTTAGCTATATCAATTAAGGTATCACCTTTCATTGTAAAGTAAGCAGAAGTGATTAAATTCTTAAGGCTTTTAGCATAATCTTTCTAGTATCTAGTAATGCCATCTGCATCCGGTTTGAATATGTATTCCAACAGGGCTTTCTTATCCTTCTCAGGAATATCAATTCCATAGATACTATCCATGCCTTTTATTTCTGTGACAACGTTATTAAAGAAGTCACGTTGTTGCTTTTCAGCCTCTCTAGCCTATTTTTCCTGGTTGGCTAATAGCTCTTCTTTACGTGCAACTTTAATGTCTCTAAGAGCCTCTAAAGCATCTGTAGCCTCATCCTCCAGTAAGCCAGCTTCTTCATATTTGTTAAGTTTCTTTTCAATTTGTTTTGAAGTAAAGCCTTTCTCTTTTAGAAATTCTTTAATAACTAGTTTTTGATTTACTTCATCATCTTCTATCTCGATATTGTCAATATCAAGATCAGCATCAATACTAAAATAATCTTTAAGCTTACCTCCATTATGAACAAATTTATCAAGCTTTTCTACTTCCTCACTAGCATACTGAGGGGTAGAATTTTCTTCTATTACTTCCTTAAAGTAATCAATTAGATCTTCAGCAGTTCTAGGCTTTTCATCGTCTTCTACGTCATCCCATCCTAATTGTGAAGCTAATGAATCAAAGAATCCTACAATTATTTCTTCGTCGTTTGTATCATTTCCACCATCGGTATTATCACTATTAGATTCTTGTTCCCCACCCTCATCCTCATCTTCATTAATTTCTGTATTTTCAGATTTGGATTTCTTTTGAGTTTTAGTAGTTTTCTTAGGTTTAGATGTAACATCTTCATCTTCCTCTTCATTATCTTCATCTTCGAGCTCATCATCTTCTACTTTAGTAGTTTTCTTAGGTTTAGGATTACGTAATGCCTCTAACTCTTCATCTGTTAGTTCTTCTGCTGCTGCATCAATTACGTCAGTATCATTATCTTCTGTTTTAGTCTTAGTACCTACATGAGGGTTTAAGGTATCTAATATAGCCTCAAAACCATTCAATGTGTTCTTTGCTTCCATAATTATATATAATTAGATTTATTGTTTTTTATATTCTAAAATGCTTTTACAAAAATATTTCAATTGTTCAACGGTTAAATCACTCTTCATTTGATTTACTGCCATACACACTAATTGAATATTACCTTTAATATAACCTAAACTTGAATCTATCCTATCTACGCTTAAATTAGTAGGAACTCTACCACTATCAAAGTAATATGTCATTGGTATTCCAGACAGAGCAC
>UMEF01014469.1_pt1 | contig 21302 bp, 33 predicted proteins | sample 1964671 | NCBI WGS metagenome assembly UMEF01 (sample SAMEA4836012, study PRJEB28245) | human gut metagenome | biome: gut microbiome; material: fecal sample | place: Denmark | collected 2008 | reverse complement strand
AAAGTTTGTTAGCAATAATAAATTCATTGGGTATTGGGTACCAATTTATTGGTATTGCGACCTGCGTGAATTTCACGGAGACATCCTCCTCCAACAAGTCGAAGCTCGATGACTATCTTAGGAGGGTACCAAATGCAACGGTTATGCACTGTACCTACAAGGGGTTTGGGCTGGCACTCTCTACAAGATAAACGACGATTGGTATGGCTTGCTCGTCAAGAACACCAACAACCCTGCTGACAACATCAATATCAAATTATCCGCTGACGGTGCAATCACAGAGGGCAACTCAGCACAATAGGAGTAAAAAGTATGGACGAAATAATCACAATGCTAAATCTCCCCGACGGCCTAAGTCAGGGAATAATGATAACCTTCATGCTCTGCGTGCTCGTCTGCGCGGCTGCGTTGATTGACATGTGGACAGGCATAGACGCAGCAAAGGCGAACAAGGAAAAGATTATGAGCCACGGACTTCGTAAGACTATAAGGAAGATTATCGACTATCTGCGGATAGTGTACTTCTTCATTCTCATTGACATCTTGGGCGCTGTGTTTACGTGGTATAACCTGCCGTACTGCGCGATTTTAGCGACGCTTGGCGTACTTCTCATTGAAGGGCGCTCCGTCATTGAAAACTCGCGTAAGAAGCAGAGCGCGGCTGGCAGAGTGGTAGATGCTGTTCAGGAGATAATCGCGTGCGTGGACAGCGAAAAAGCTCAAAAGATTATCGAGATGATTAAGGAACAGCCGAAACATGGTAAAGTAAAATAAAAACAAATAGTATTATGACAAAGAATGAAATTAGCATGGCCCTGACGGCTATGCTTGAACAGGGCAACCAGCTTAGAGCTAGTGAGCTTATTCCTGCACTAAATAAAATTATAGATTTAATTCCGGAATCAACTGGGGGGCGGCGGAGTGCCAGTAGTAGAAATTGAAATGCCTGACATCTCCAATATTGAAGATGTCATATTTCCAAGCGGTATTGACTTTGAGATTCCGGCAGAAAAAGCCGCAATTTTGGATAAAAATCCTTGTGCTATAATAGCCCCAAATGAAGCCGGATATGGTTGTATTTATCTTCTTCCATGGAAAACTGACGAATGGTATCGAGTGATGTACGACGAAAGCAGTGGCTCAGAAGTGACGTCAAATATACAAACACTGAGAAGGTATGGAAAAAATATGCATATGAGCGTACTTTTGAAGGCTATAAATGTAGTGACGTTTGTTAGCAATGAAGAGCCCGATTTCCCGCTTACTGCCTATGAGGTACCTACTATAAAGGCAGTATATGACGAAATTAACAAAACCAAATGATATGGGCACAATCAGTAAAGATTTTTCATTTTCGGAATTTGAGGACAGCAAAATAGCGGAAGAAAAGGGCATTTGCAATGTTGTTCGTTCCTTTGCTGTCCGCGATGCTATAAAGTCGCTTGTGGATAATGTTCTACAGCCATTGCGCGACATTGCGGGCGTACCGCTTCGGATAAATTCCGGGTATAGATGTAGCGAACTGAATGCCGCTGTTGGCGGTGTTCCGACATCACAACACGTAAAGGGAGAAGCGGCGGATGTCGCTTTTCCTAAACCTATTGAATTGGCCAGAATGGCAGCGGCCAATCATTTGCCGTTTGACCAGATGATAATTTACCCAACGTTTGTGCATTTTTCGCACAAGTTGGAGGGTAAACAACGGCGGCAGATTCTGTATAACAAATCGTATAAAGGCGAAAAACTTTAAGAGTTATGTATAATTATGATTACAGCGATGACTTTGCAAAGCTATCGCAAGAAAAAAAGAAATGGTATCATGTGTTGCTTTATGTCCTATTGTGGATATGGCAATTGCCGCAGAACCTTTTGGGGTTCATCTTCTCGGCAAATATAAGAGATAACGGAGGGCAAAGGTATGTCTATTGCCTAAAGATTAAAGGCAAGATGCGTGAAGTTAGATTTGTTCATTTTCGTGCTTTTCCAGGCGGCGTCACTTTAGGCGAATATATCATTATTGGCGGAAAATGGGACGAAAGCGATGTGCGGCACGAATACGGACATGTCCGACAATCACGAATGCTTGGGTGGTTATATCTTGTAGTGATTGGTATTCCGTCATTGTGGCACGCATGTTGGCATGACAAGTTATGGGCAAAAAACAAAGAGTATTCACATTTCTGGACTGAAAAATGGGCAGAAAATTTAGGAAGTGAATGAGCGCAATAAAAGAATAATAGTTCCCTTATTTATTAACTATCAAAATCGTTAAGCCATGACAAATGAAGAAATGACTGCTGCTCTTAACAAGATGCTTGAACAGGGCAACCAGCTTAGAGCTAGCGAGCTTATTCCGGTACTGAAGGCAATCGTTACGGCTCTTCAGTCTAAGTAGTTTAATCATTTTTAACTGCCTCCTGGTATCTTGCCTGGAGGTAATTTTTTATCAGTTATGAAAAAGTTGACACCCTATCTTGTAATCCTGGTCCTATTCGTGATTATCGGCTTATTATGCGACCGTATTTCAGTCCATAAAAAGAATCTGGGCCGTATTAAGGAAAATATGGAGGTTCTTCTGGAGTCAAATAATGACCTTATATTAAAGGTCCGTCATTATCAAATCCAGGACAGCCTAAATGTTGCGCAAATCAGAAGTTTGGAGCTAACAGCCAAAGAGTTCAAGACCTATCGAGAAGAGGACATGAAACTTATTGAAAGCCTCAAAATTCGTAACAAAGACCTGGAAGCGCTTGTTAATACTAAGCTAGAAACTCGTGATACAATTCTTGTTGCAGTTCATGATACGATACCTGGAGTTGCTACTTTCAACTATACGAGTGCCTGGACAGACCTGTCCGGAACTATCGATATGATAAAAGACACAATGCAAATCAACATAGCTAACCGAGAAGATTTGGAAATTGTTGAGAGCGTTACCCGTAAAAGGTTCCTTGGTTTCCTATGGTACTGCAAAAAACTTGAAAGTAGAAAGGTTGATGTTGTGAGTCATAATCCGAACACCACTATAAAAAATGTTAGCTATACGAAGATTGTGCAATAATTGCGCAAGCTGTTCGGTCTCAAACTGATTCCCATGTTATGCGGTTTCTAAACAATAATTTGGCCGTTCAAACAATCCTAAACAATACTTTGTTTATCATAACTGATTGATTTTCAATAAATTAGGACAGTCTAAACAATAAAACAATAAAATATATAAAAACATTGGACCATTACTGTAATTTAGATTTGTTATATAGATTTTACGGATTTTATAAAATTCATATATACTATATATAGAAATTATTGTTTTATTGTTTAGGATGGTCTAACTGATTGATTTTCAATTAGTTAGGGTTAAACAAAGTATTGTTTAGGATTGTTTAGAGCTCGAACGTATTGTTTAGGAAGCTTGGCCTGCCTGTTTTCAGCTACGTATGCTTTTTACGCCTTAATAATTAGCTGAAAAAGCCCTTAAATGCAAAACGAAAAAATTTTTTAATTTTATTTTTTTATATGAAAAATTTCAGCTATATTCGTATATGAAAATAAATGAGGCAGAACAATGCAAGAACAACAATCACTATTTTATTTGAACAACGTGCTTAAAAACTACAAGCTGAACCAGGCTGACGTAGCAAGTGTCATGTTTCCTACAAGCAAGTATGCTGACCTCGCGCTCCGCCGAATTCTTAAAGGAAAAGGCCACGTTTCAGTAGACCAGCTTGAAGCCCTCGCACAGTATGTAGGCGTGTCCGTTTCCGCTATATATGAAGCGGGTTGTGACCTGTGGCATGATGCTACAGAAAAGCAGGACAGCTTCTGTATTAAGCGGGGTATCTACGTGGCTAAGTATATTTATGCCACTCACGTGCTAACCGTTACAGCCGACGACAAAGAATTGTTCAATGACGTTGTTGCAGATGGCGACTTGCTCGTTCAGGACTTAGTAAACATCATTAACAATATTATAGATGGAACCTATTCAAATTAACGTAAATGTAAAACTCGATGACGGCACTCAGGCTTTCCTGAGCTCGTTATTCGGAGGTCTGGCTAAGTCTGCGGGAGAGCAGTCTAAACCAGCTGAACAACAGAAACCGGCTGAACAGCCTAAGCCTAAGCCAGCTGTTGCAGCGCCTGCAAAATCTACCACTGTGGCACCTGCAAAGCCTGCGGAACAGCCTAAACCTGCTGCGGCACCTGCGGCAGCACCTGCAAAGCCCGCAGAACAGCCTAAGCCAGCTGTGGCACCCGCTCCTACTGTGTCTACACAGTCTTCTGTTACAATTGACGGTCTTCGTGAACTGGCAATGACTAAGATGAATGCGCACCGTGTGGAAATAAAGCAGAAGCTCACAGAGCTTGGTACTCCGTCAATTACAAAACTTGACGTGGCCAAGTATCAGGAAATGTACGATTTTCTTAATGGTCTTGAGTAATGGGTAAATCACAGACAAGAAGACTTAGAGAAGCGGCCAATCGCTTTGGCAGCGAAAACCGGGAATTATGGCGTAATGCAAGAGAGGCTTTGTCTGCGCTTGCTTACCGAAAAAAGGCAGATGCTGGTTTGATAGCTCCTACTGCAATTGGACCAGTTCCTACTGACTCGGCTTTAGTTAAGCGCTATTCCAGTTCACTTACATATCAGCAGAATGAATTAACTTATGGTAGGTCATTTAAGTAATGAAAACATTAAGCACATCACCTAAAAAGGCTCCGGCTCCTACGTCGCATGCTCTTTTGTCAGCTTCACTCTCAAGCCGCTGGCTACATTGCACTCCAGCCCCAAGGCTCGAGGAGAAATTCGGTATAAAAATCGATTCCGCTTATGCTAAGGAAGGTACGCTGGCTCACGCTTTTTGCGCTCTCTATTTGGAGCACGATATTCTTCACAAGTGTACTGATAGGCAGTTTAATGATGAGCTCGAACGCCTGATGAGCAATGAGCTCTTTACAGAGGACATGCTAAATTATGTAGACCAATATGTTGAGTACTGTACCAATGAATATATGGAAGCACTCGCGCATGAGAAGCAGGCCAGTATGTTCATTGAGCAGAAACTTAACCTTACGGAATTTATTCCTGAGGGCTTTGGTACTGCAGACTGTTGTGTTATCAGTGACGACGTTCTTGAAGTTATTGACTTCAAATATGGTATGGGTGTACCGGTTTATGCAGATTGGAACTCTCAGCTTATGCTTTACGGGCTCGGCGCTCTTCAAATCTTCTTCGGTATTTATGATATAAAAGAGGTCCTACTTACGATTGTTCAGCCAAGAATTGACAACATTTCTTCGTTCCAAATCTCAGTTGAAGAATTGAATAAGTGGGCACTTGAGGAGCTCAAACCTAAAGCAAGAATGGCCTGGAATGGCGAGGGCGAGCTTCAGCCTGGCGACTGGTGTAAGTTCTGTACGGTTAAGACTCGTTGTCGTGCTCTATATGAGGAACAAGTCAAAATCGCTAAAGCCGATTTTGCAGAAGACCCTAGAATGCTATCTGATGAGGATATTGCGGACATTGTTCGTCGTGCTCCAAGTTTTACGAGCTGGGTTAACTCTGTTACAGAGTATGCACAAAATCAAGCCGTTAACGAGGGTAAACAGTGGCCAGGTCTTAAACTGGTTGAGGGACGGTCTGTCCGCAAGTGGATTGACCCTGACCTCGCAGAGAAGACAATTCGCGAACGTTGTCCTGAAATTCCTAACGACGTACTTTACACTACCAAGCTTAACAGCTTGACTACTATTGAACGCGCAGTGGGTAAGAAAGAATTCTCAACGCTGTTTGCTGACATTGTAGTAAAGCCCGCTGGTACTCCTACTCTTGTTCCTGAGGACGATAAACGTCCTGCTATCGGTATCACACAAGCACAGAAAGACTTTCAATAATTAAAGCTATGAACACAATCGTTGTAATGTTTGAAGGCACTTGTAAAAAGAAATATGCCTACAACACTGAATCCAAAGTTGCTATTGGCGACATTCTCGTATCTCCTGACTACAGTAACAGCAAGATGACTGTTATAGATGTTCTGGACGAAAGCTATAAGTATGTAAACCCAGACACCGGCGAGCTTTCTAACAAGATGACTTCTATGACTCAGAATCTCATCAGGACTTTGAAAGTAGTCGCTGACAAGGCAGACCAGACTATACTCTGTATTAGGTTAACTAAATAATTCAGTACCATTATGGAACAAACAACAAAAGTTGTAACTGGAAAAGTACGCTTCAGTTACGTGGCTGTATTCCAGCCAAAGGCTATGGACGAGAAGTCTGAGCCAAAGTACAGTGTTTCTATTATCATTCCGAAGAACGACAAGGCTACACTTGACCACATCAACAAGGCTATCGAGGCCGCGAAGGTTGCCGGAAAAGCAAAGCTTGCTGACAAGACAGGCAAGATTCCTGCTAACATAAAGATTCCGCTCCGTGACGGTGACACTGACCGTCCAGACGATGAGGCTTATGCTGACTCCTTCTTCCTCAATGCAAGCAGCAACCGTCGTCCAGGTGTGGTTGACGCCCAGCTGAATGAAATCATCACTCCTGAGGACTTTTACTCTGGTTGTTACGGCCGCGCCTCTATTAACTTCTACGCATTCAATGCTAACGGTAACAAAGGTATTGCTGCCGGTCTGCAGAACCTCCAGAAGTTAGCTGAAGGCGAGCCGCTTGCTGGTGCTTCCGCAGAGCAGGACTTCGGTGGCGACAACGAGTACAAAGACAGCGACATGCTGTAGTACTCTTAGCTCGGATAGGACGTAATAGAAAGTCGTCGGACGAGGTAATGCTCGAAATCTCATTAGCTGGTTCGTTACCAGCCCGAGCTACAAATATTGTGTTGTGAAATACAATATCAACTTAATGATTTTAAGGATAGCGCTCATAGACTAATGGTAAGTCCTCAGTCTTGCTTGACCGCTTGCTGACAATGCTAGTTCGAATCTAGTTGAGCGCACTATGGACTACTTATTTATAGATTTAGAAACGTACTCCTCGAGAGATTTGAAAACTGTAGGTCTTTACAAATATGTTGAAGACCCAGAGTTCGAGGTTCTTATTTGTGGCTATGCTTTTAACCACGAACCGGTTGCTGTTGTTGACCTGGTAAATGGCGAAGAATGGCCTGAACGCCTGGTTAATGCTCTTAATGACCCTAATGTTATTAAGGTAGCGCATAACTCTGCTTTTGAGCGCCGATGCTTTGCTCGTATTGGTATGAAGACCTCTATTGAGCAATGGCGTGATACTCTTATTTTGTCTGCGTATGCCGGCTTACCTCTCGCCTTGAAAGACGTTTGCGATATTCTTAAAATAAAAGAGCGTAAACTTGCTACGGGACTTCTGCTGATTAGGTTCTTCTCGTGTCCTTGTAAGCCTACTAAAGCTGACCCTAACAAGACCAGAAACTATCCGGAAGATGACCCAGAAAAGTGGGAAAGCTATAAGGAATATAATGACTATGATGTGCGGTCTGAGCGTGAGATATTCTATAAGCTCACTGAAGAAATGCATGTAGAGTGGCCAGAATCTGAATTAGCACTTTATATCTTAGACCAGCAGATTAACGACAAAGGCATTCTACTCGACCTTGACTTGGCCGAGAAGGCCCTTGATATAAATGAGAAGTACTCTGCACAGGTTCTCAAAGAAGCACAAGACCTGACTGGCCTGGAGAATCCTAATTCTGTGGCGCAACTTGCAGACTGGATTGAGGCCACTACAGGCCTAAGGCCTGAGTCCTTTGAGAAGCGATACCTGCCTCAGCTATATGAGGATTACGCCAAATTTCCTGAGGTTATCCAGATGCTGGACTTACGCAAGAAACTTGCAAAGTCCTCTATTAAGAAGTACCAGATGATGCTTAATTGTGCTATGGACGATAGACGTATCAGAGGCACATTTCAGTTCTATGGCGCAAACCGGACAGGTCGTTGGGCTGGTCGTCTTCTGCAGTTGCAGAACCTTGCTAAGAATCATATTAGCCATATTGAGATAGCAAGAGAAGCTGTAAAAACTGGCGACGTTAATGTTGTTGGTATGATGTACGACGACGTATCAGACATTCTGTCACAGCTTATCCGTACAGCTATCATTGCTCCTGATGGTATGCTCATAGGTGTTGCTGACTTCTCTGCCATTGAGGCACGTGTTATTTCCTGGTATGCTAATGAACAGTGGAGAATGGACGTGTTTAACGGTGATGGCAAAATCTACGAGGCTACAGGTTCTAAGATGTTCGGTGTTCCAATCTCAGCAATTACCAAAGGTTCCGAGTTGAGGCAGAAGTCCAAAATCTCTGAGCTGGCCCTTGGCTATGGTGGAGGTGTTAATGCGCTTGAAAGAATGGGTGGTCACGATATGGGGCTATCTCAGCAAGTCGAGCTTGACCTGGTTAGGAAATGGCGTAATGCAAATCCTGCAATCGTAAAGATGTGGTCTGAGCTTGAGACCGCGGCAGTTACCGCTATCAAGTATCATAAGCCTGTTACAGCTACTGTTCGTAAATTAGTTTTTGAGTGTGATGGCGAGAACTTGACTATCAAACTCCCTTCTGGCAGAAAGCTTTATTACCGGCATCCTCATTTCAAAAACGTACGTGTAGGAAGTTCAACATATCAGAGTTCTAATATCTTCTATGAAGGTACTACTGATAAAGGCGTTTGGGGCGATATTGATACTTACGGCGGAAAGCTGACCGAGAATATTGTACAGGCTACAGCTAGAGATATGTTGGGCAATTCTATGCTCAATCTTGCGGCGGCCGGCTATCTTCCTATTTGTCATATTCACGATGAAGTCCTCATTGAAATACCAAAAGAAAATGCGGAAGACCACTATAATAAGATTGTGAGCATTATGGATAAACAGCCTAAGTGGGCCTTAGATATGCCCCTTAAAGCCGACGGATATGTAACACCTTTTTACTTAAAGGATTAAAATAATGATTGAGCTTAAAGTAACTATAGACGAGCAGTTAGACATAGCGATTGGCACAAGTGCAACAAGTAAAACCTGGCGTAATACAAAAATTATGTGGTCAGAGCTTGTTGCTCGCTTAGCCAAACCAGTGGTAACTGTTGAAACCTACAAGGAATACAATGCTATGCCAAAGGCTGACCGAGCAAAAGTCAAAGACCTTGGCGGTTATGTTGGCGGTTTTCTTGTTGGTGGCAAGCGCGATAAAGCCAGTGTTTCTTACCGGCAAATAATAACGCTTGATGTTGACTTTTCCCACGATAATTTCTGGTGGGACTTCACTATGCTTTATGATTGTGCAGCAGTTCTTCATGCCACGCACTCCTCAGGTCCAAATCATGTTAGACACCGTCTCATCATTCCTTTGGACCGACAGGTCTCTTGCGAAGAGTATCAAGCTATAGCGAGAAAAATTGCGGGTAACACCGGTATTAACTGTTATGACTCGACAACCTTTGACATAAATCGCCTAATGTTCTGGCCTTCTATTCCGAAGGACATGGAGTATGATTTCCACTTTCAGGACGGTGCATTCCTATCTGCTGATAGGGTTCTTGCTACATATAGTGATTGGCATAATGTTATGGAGTGGCCATCACCCGAAGACGAGGCCGAGTATATAACTAAGACTATTAACAAACAGGAGAACCCTACTGAGAAATCAAGTATTGTAGGAACTTTCTGCCGAGCCTATACAATGAGCGCTGCGATTGAAACTTTCCTTTCTGACGTGTATGTTAAATCTGGTAAGGACCGATACACGTATACACAAGGTTCAACTGCTTCAGGTTTGGTTGTATACAAAGATTTGTTTGCATATTCACACCATAGTACAGACCCTGCGGGCAATAGGCTCTGTAATGCGTTTGACTTGGTTCGTATTCACAAATTTGGTAATCTGGATAAAAAGCCAGAAGATACGGCCAGTTTTAAGGCTATGGAAGTCTTCGCAACTAAAGACCCAGAAATCCGCAAACGAATTGCGACAGAGAATATCCAGGCCGCAAAATTTGACTTTGCTGAGCCTTATGAAGACCCAGCGCCTGAAGACACTGAATGGCTTAAGAGCCTTACGGTTAATACAAAAGGCGAGTATGAAACTACAGCAAACAATATCAATATAATTCTTTCCAATGACCCAAAATTAAAAGGCGCTTTCAAGCTAAACACTTTTAATAACAAGCGCTATGTTGTAAAGAGCCTTCCTTGGAGAATTGTCAAAGGTGAAGAGCCACTAAAAGACGTAGATTATGCAGGTCTACATAATTACATTGAGTGCTTGTATAATATCGGGTCTTTCGCAAAGATTGATGATGCCTTCGCTCTTGACTTTGAGAAAAATCAGTATCACCCAATTCAGGAATACCTTATGGGCTTATCTTGGGACGGCTCTCCACGTGTTGATACGCTTCTTATTGACTACTTTGGCGCTGAAGATACTACGTACACAAGAGCGATTATAAGAAAAACACTTACGGCCGCAGTTGCTCGTGTGTTCCAGCCTGGTATTAAGTTTGACACAGCTTTGGTAATTGTAGGTCCGCAAGGTTCTTATAAAAGTACATTTGTTAAAAAGCTTGGTAGAGACTGGTTCTCAGATACATTTACAACGGTTCAAGGTAAAGAGGCTTTCGAGCAGATTCAAGGTGCATGGATTGTTGAAATGGCAGAGCTCTCAGGCTTGAAGAAAGCAGAAGTCGAGTCCATCAAGCATTACATATCAAAGCGTGAAGATTCATTCCGTCCGGCTTATGGCCGCGTGGTTGAAACTTATAAGCGCCAGTGTGTATTTTTTGGTACAACCAACTCACAAGACTTTTTACATGACTCTTCCGGCAATAGGCGCTTTTTACCGGTAGATGTAGATATAGCGCGCGTTACAAAGTCTGTTATTGAAGACCTGACGGACGAAGAGGTTGACCAGATTTGGGCCGAGGCTTATCAAATCTATAAGAACCATGAGCCTTTGTATCTCCAGGATGAAGCCGCTAAACTTGCAGTTGATGCTCAGAATAAACATGAAGAAGTAGATAACAGACGGGGTATTATAATTAATTATCTTGACCGGCTTTATCCAGAAGACTGGGACTCTAAAGATATATTTGAGCGTAAACAATGGCTTGAAGACCCTCTCTCAGCAAATGGTACAGTACGCAAAGATTATGTGTGTGTTGCAGAGATTTGGTGTGAGTGCTTAGGTAAAGACCGTGCTGATATGACAAGATATAATACCCGAGACCTTAATGAAATAATGAGAACTATTGACCATTGGGAGAATACAGGCTCAACTAAGACTTTTGTAAATTATGGCGTCCAGAAGTATTATAAGAGAAAAGAAGGATAGCGAGAAAACTCTCGAGCGTTCTCTGGTTGAGAAGATACGTCAGCGTAGTGGTATATGCCTGAAGTTACAAGGTAATATGTATGCGGGCATGCCAGACCGGTTGATATTATTACCAGAAGGACGTGCAATTTTTGTAGAGCTCAAGTCCGAAGGTATTAAGCCAAGAAAACTACAGCTAGTAAGACACGAGGAATTAAGAGCTTTAGGATTTAGAGTATTTGTTATTGATACACAGGAAAAGTTAACACAGTTTTTAGATGAACAAATCTGATTTACATAACTATCAGCAAATTTGCGTGAACCATATTATAAATGTTCCGTATTGCGGTCTATTTCTTGATATGGGCCTCGGCAAGACTGTTATAACTCTGACCGCTATCAATGACTTAATGTTTGATTACTGCGAAGTTAAAAGAGTTCTTGTAATTGCGCCTAAGCGTGTGGCAGAAACTGTATGGCAGGAAGAGGCTAAAAAGTGGGACCACTTAAAGCATTTGCGCTTCTCTAAAATTATCGGTACGCCGAAGCAGAGAGTAGCCGCTATAAACAAACCGGCTGATGTTTATATTGTATCACGCGATAACATTGCTTGGTTGTGCTTGTATTTCGGCGGACAGAAGCTACCTTATGACATGATTGTAGCAGATGAGTTAAGTAGCTTCAAGTCATATAAAGCACAGAGATTTAAGGCTCTTCGCGCTATTCGTCCAGGTCTTATGAGATTTGTTGGATTGACCGGTACACCAGCTCCAAATGGTTTTATTGACCTGTGGCCACAAATCTATCTTATGGACCGCGGTACGCGTTTAGGCAAGACTATAACAGCTTTTCGTCAAAACTACTTTAAGCCACTTGTGTCTGATGGATTTATAGTTTACAAGTATGGATTGTTACCTGGCGCAGAAGAAGAAATACGTCGCAAAGTTTCAGATATTTGTATAAGTATGTCTGCTAAGGATTATCTGACAATGCCCGACAAGATTGATAACTTTGTAGAGTTACAAATGTCTTCTGCACTTAAGGCCCAGTATGACGAGTTTGAAAAAGAAAAAGTGCTTGAGCTCACAAATGCTGTAGACGCCGACGGAAAGCCGCTCACAATTACAACGGCTAACGCAATGGGCTTGTCTAATAAACTTCTCCAATTTGCCAATGGCGCAATATATGATAACGAGGCAGAAGCAAGACAAGCGCATGAAATTCATGACATAAAACTCGAAGCACTTAAAGAAATAATCGATGATGCAAATGGACAGCCTGTTCTTGTAGCTTGGACCTTTCAATCTGACCGCGACCGCATCAAAGAGTATTTCAAGAACTACGAAGTAAGAGAGCTTAAAACTGCTCGTGACATAGCTGAGTGGAATGAGGGTAAAATACAAATTCTTATTGCGCATCCTGCTTCTGCTGGTCATGGCTTAAACCTCCAAGCCGGAGGAAATATAATAGTCTGGTTTGGCCTTACCTGGAGCCTCGAATTATACCAGCAATTTAACGCCAGACTTTATAGACAAGGACAACAGAAGGGCGTTATTATAAACCATTTAGTTGTTAAAGGAACAGAAGATGAAGAAGTTATAAAAGCTCTTAAAACTAAAGATAGAACACAATCTGGGCTCCTGGAGAGCCTTAAAGCAAAGCTTGATAAATATAAACAAAATTTTCAATAGTTATGAACATTTTACACAGAGCTGACGAAATCGTCAACCACCGTTCTGAAGAACGTGAACGCCAGTATGGCCCTTTCTCTAAGTGCATGGAACGTGCAGCTAATATCTTCAACGCTATGTCTCCTGATGGCGAGACTATTACACCTGAAGGTATGTACCGCGCGATGATTGCAATGAAATTCGCTCGTGAAGCAAATGCTCACAAGGAAGACAATCTTCTTGACGCTCTCGCCTATATCGGAGCGCTCAACAACTACATCGACGAGAAAAATGAAGACCCTAAACTCTTTTAATTATGGTAGAAATTAGCAACATAAAGGTTTACGACCTTCAGGAAAGTGTATGTGCTTGCCGCAATGCTACGCGTGTTGAACCTTCTGACTATTCTGCAGAAGACTTTAGAAAGTCATTAGAGCGAGCCAAGAATCTGGCAAGTCTTAGTAGTAATTCTGGTCATCCAAACTTTTTGATTGGTATACGTGTGTCTTTCGATATTGTGTACCCACAGTATTTCACTCCGCAGCTTCAGCGCTATCATTTTATTGACATTGTGTCTTCCAGTAGTAAGGACCACAGGCTATCAAGAATTATGGAAGCTCGTTGGTACAATAAGTATGTGACCGAGAAGACTAAGGCCAGCATGCAAGAGTATCTTGATGCATACAATGCTAATCCGAGCTATGAGAACTATATGGTTCTCCTCAGTAACTGTCCTCTTGGTCTGCAGCTTTTTATGAGGTGCAGCACTAATTACATGAGCCTCCGAAACCTCTATCATCAGCGTATTCACGATAAGCTGAAAGAGGACTGGGGTGCAGTTCTTGATATGATTCGTAGTCTGCCTTATGCAGAAGACTTTATAACTCTCGGCAAGTGATGGGACGCACATTTCAGGAAATAGCAGACGAAATAGACTTGACTTGGAATGGCGTAAATAGACAGACCGTTAGGGCCGGTATCTATTTGGAAGCACTTCAGGAGTTTGATACGACTGACCCAGAAGCTACTCGCGGCGGACAAAGAGCTAAAGACTTAGTATTAGGCTTTCTACAAACTGCATATTGTTTTAAGGGTCGTGCGAGCTATAGACTGAAACGAGAACTAAGAGATGCCGCAGGTATAAAATTTGATATTCATAAAAGTTGTCACGTAATATGAAAATTGCAAAAGTAAGAAACGTTAAAACTCCTGATAGGGGTACTAACAAAAGTGCAGGAATAGACTTCTATATTCCTGAAGATTTTGAAACCAAGATGCTCTTCCCGCATACCGACGTTCTTATCCCGTCCGGTATTGTAGCTAAGATTCCTGAAGGCTATATGCTTATGGGTGCAGATAAGTCCGGTGTTGTAGTGTCTGAAGAAGGGTATATACGAACCAAGCTTGGACCAAGAAAACGTAAACCTTTTCTCAGTCCGCTTATTATTGGAGCCAAGATTGTTGATGAGGATTATCAGGGTGAAATCCATATCCACGTCATTAACGTAGGTAACAACTGTATCACGCTTCAGCCTGGTATGAAGATTGCACAATTCATTCTCGTACCTGTATTCTACGACAATGTTGAGGTTGTTGACTCGAGAGAAGAACTCTTCCCTGAAGAAACTGACCGCGGTGCAGGTGGCTTCGGTTCAACCAATAAGTAAAAACTTAGGCCGGTCTCCGAGTTGTAAGCAGCTATAGCTACAAAGTTACTCATGCTCAAATAAACTGCAACAAGACAACTAAGTGAGACTGACCTTTTAATCTTAAAAGCTATGAGACCAGATATTGAAGAATACCTTCGTGAACAAGGTTGGGTGTTTGCCGGAGTATCACAACCGGACCATAAACGTCAATGGGGCCCAAATGGACGGCAACAAGGTTAAACGTGTAGCTCTTGAAAGCGAACTTGAAGACCTTGCTCTTGAAATTGTAAGTGACCATTAAGCAATAATTTGAAATTATGCAGATTACAGAAATATACCATGTTGCAGGGAAGGAATTTTCTGACAAACAAAAAGCTTTGGAATATGAGGACGCGCTCCGCAATAACTTGGAATTGAGAGCCAGGAATCTGAAATTATATTATTGGCGAGAACTATGTAACAATGCTTTACGTTTAGTAAATCATTTTTGTCATTATCATAAATTTGATTTCGGTAAATATAAAGATAGATATGTCGGCGAAATTATAATGATAGATACGCAATATGTAGAGTGGTGTGTAAAAAATGTTCCGACGTTTAAGCTTAATAAAGAAGAAGAAACTTTATTAAATACAAGTTGGGAATATTCTATTGGAGGCTGTAGATGTAATCGTTATGATACTTGGGAAAGTTCTGGAGATTGATATGACTTAAAACTAATTAAGTGGGAAGAAGAGATAATGAAAAAGGAGAAAGGGGTATGACACAACAAAAAATTTGTCGCCAATACAAGAAGTTGGTAGGCGGTATTGAAGGGCTAAAAATTTATGACGGCCGCGGTAAAGGAATAGACGTTTACATTTGCAGCGTATGCCATAAAAAGACATTGACAAGATACAAGGACAAGGGCGTGACTCCATTTATAATGCAATGTCCTTATTGTGACGGCTGGGCTCAGCACGCTAATACCATTTCCGAGCATGACGCAAGAATATTCAATATTGCCGAGAGTTATAAAGTCATTAACTGGGTTCGACCTCCACTGCAGTGGTTACTCAAACACAAAGAAGCTGTTGAACATGTCCTCAATGGAGGCCTTGTATTGGAAACAGAAATTTTGGACGAAACTCCGCATATCTATGACTAATATGGAAAGCAACGGTAGTAATAAACACTTGAAGCATTTTAGTTTTATCTTTATGAGCCATTGGGGTGGTTTTTATTTATTGCCTTCGTTATCAGTTAATATAGTTTACAATTACGCAACCTGGACCTTTGTTTGGTTAGTATTTCGTATTGACTATAAAAGTTATAAGTATTTGCCCAATTGGTTTATGAAATACATTTGGAGCCTTATAAATTTTGATTTCTTAAAGAAAAAAGAAGATTAATATGTTAACAAGAATAGTAAAACTAGAAAAAGGCGTTTTTGCTATTGAGTATAAAGGAGCCACTTCTTTATGGCTCAGCTAGCAGACTGTGGATAAGACCTTTAAGACAAAGCCAAAAGCAGAAGAATATATTCGTAAACACTTTTCAAAATGAACAAACAACAACCAAAAAACAACATTCCTCTTGACAAGTACCCGGGGAGTGAAATGGCCGTCAAATCCATCAATGAGATGGGTTCAAAAATGGAGAAGATTATACTTGAGGGTTTACCTAAGACCAAGCTCTTCTCAGACGCCGAGATTGTGATGCTCCAATTTGTGGGCGCGATGATTTGCGGCTCACTTAAGGACCATAAAGCGATTAAAGCCCATATTGGCCTTTTTTGCAAAGACCTGGTTGGTTACGCTAATACTTGGATTAAGCTCGACGAGCAGAACAAGTCAAAAATTATCAAGACTACCGAACCTACTAAAAAGTAATTGTTATGAAACCGTTTTTTAGAAAAGCCTGGAACGTTATCCGGACAATTGGATTGATGATACTCGGTATCTTCACAATGATTGGCTACTTTTTTGCGTGGCTCTGGCAAAGACTGATAATTTGGGTGCGCGACACTAAGTGGGTTAGGAAGACTGGTAAAGTCATTGTCAAAATACTTGAGACCCTATATATACCTATTTATTACATGGTATACATTGTCTCTATAGTCCTTCGCTTCTTAACTTGCATTTGCTATGTCCTTATGTTTAATCCTGGTCGCGCTTGGCGTGCCTTCAAACTCATTCTCAAATGACAGACCTCAATAAGCTATCTACTGAAGACTTAGCCCTCCTGCTCGCTGAACTCGAACAGGAGGACGAGACTTTATCTACAGACGTTGCAAAGATTGAACAAAGTATTGTAAAAGAAGAGGCACTTGATTTTGTAGACGTTACCGAGGAAGACACATCAGACACTTCTGACGTAACTGCCAAATTAAAGGAATACGGAAAAGTAAAGGACAAGGATGCGCATACCCGTTATAAAATCAAGATTCAGCGTCTTGCCGTTAGCCAGAATCTTATTAAGCTCTCTGACAAAATTCCAAATTATGACTTACAGGCGCTTACTCGTATTGTAGCCGAAAAGCAAGTTACAATTGCAGAACGCGCACAGGCTTCAGCTAATAAGCGCCTCAAGCGATTGCTCAATTCTTTGATACCTATTCCAATCCGTCGCTTATATAACACCTATCCTTGGGTTGTTAAAAGATGCCCAGGATTTGTTTATGACACTGTTTATATTGGCCGCACTGCCGGTTCTGGACGAGGCAAAGATATGAATGGGCATAGAATACTTTTTTGGGCTACGCCAAATGTGCCCTATTATTTTAGACAAGGAACAGAGCAAAATATACTTCTCAAGTATCGGCCTGAAATGATATATCTTGTAGATAACGCGGTTAATATGTATTATAAATACCAGAACGCTCAAGAAGCTAAAGCGCTTGGAGTTGCTACAAGAATTATCAAAAACAACGTGAAGACTTATTTTGACCTCCTTATGTACAACCCTCGTTGGTTTGAATTACTTTATAATTTAGCTAAAAATGAGTAGACAATCAATACTTGAGCACCTTGGGCAGTATAGTGTCTTGGTGTTCCAAAATGATGGCGCGGACACTCTTGTAAAATACTTACAGGAACAATGCTTTAATGCTTGGGCTGTAGACGAGGAAAACGCGCTATCCGAAATTGCCAAAGATAATATTGACGTTGCAGTACTTGATTATTATCATAAGTACGACAGGCCTAATGACCTTACGCTTGTGCACACAATGCAAAAGTATTATCCTAACGTTCCAATTATTCTTTGTGTTGAGAACGACGACCCGCTTGCTGCCGTTGCTGCTTATGAAGCCGGTGTTTCAGACTTTGTACGTAAACCGTATAATACAGAAGAATTTGTGTGGCGCCTACGTACCTGGACAAAACATGCGCCTCTTCGCTTTTTACAATTCAAGAAAGAGTACGTAATTCACGATATGGTCTTGAATACTGAGGACCACACGTTCTTTGACGGGCACAAGACTATAGAACTGACGGACAAGGAGTTCTCCATTATGACGTACCTCTTTAGCAGCCCAAATCAATTACTTATGACGCAAGTAATACTAAGTGCTGTGTGGCACCAGATTGATGTGTTTGCAAAACGTAGCCTGGACTTCTATATGACTGCAATACGCAAATACATTGCTGCGGACCCTAAAGTTAAGATAGTAACGGTATATGGTAAAGGTTATGTTTTTAGAGTCGAAAAATAGGCCTGAAATTCACAAATAAAGACTATTTATAAGACTTTAGAAGAGCTTTTGGCCAATAAATGGACAATCCTATTGCTGAGCTTTAAGCCTCGCCAAAAGTCTTTATTTTAGCCCAACCGGTTTGAACTATATAAAGTAAAACCTCCTGGCAATCTTGTCAGGAGGTTTTACTTTATATATTGACGGAGCTAAGCTTCCTCGTATTTATCACAAGCTTTGGCGCTCGGACTTACATGATAAAAATACTCGGCTTTACCGCCAATAGTTTTTGGTTTAAGTTCGCAATACTGTGTTTCCCAGTATTGGCCCTTACAGCATTTGTTTCCGGTCTTGATGTGCTTACAAGTACCGCACCGTAAAACGCTTGTATCTTTGACTTTTTTAGGAACCACAATAATCTGACGATTAGCGTACTTGAAAGTACAATCTTCAGGAATTGCGTAGGTTCCGGGCTGAAGGCTCTCAGGACCTTGGACTGCCACATATAATGTACCATCTTCTCGGGTAACAATGCTAAGATTTTCCACTTCGAAGGGACTTCCATCTGCATTGACCATAGGAATGTGCGCGGCGGTCACTTGTCCTTCGACTCGTACGCATTGTTCAATAAGTTCTGCAAGTGTCATGATTTAACTACTTTATTAAAATGCTTCAAATAAAATCTGTAAAATGTGCCATTAGGATTTGTTCCCTGAAAATACTTAAGGCCTTTAGGCGTTGACCAAACAGGAAACTCACCGAATACTGTTCTTTGGCCCAAGTCAAGCCGGTTCCAGTAAACCCTTAGTTGTGTGCGCCCAGCATTAAGCCAAACAATTTCTAAGCGGCATACATTTGAAAGCATTTGCACTTCATCTGAGTCAGCATACTCTTTGCGGTTACGCTCTACGGTCTCAGCATTATAACCAAGCTCTTGGCACCTTTGAGTTATAGGCTTAATGGCAGGCTGCAAAGCTTTGGCCGGCATTACTATCTTAGGGCCTATTCGCGCTTCAATGTAGCCCGTATTACCAAGTGGTTTGAAGTCAAGTATTGTAAACCCGTCTGGATATAGGGCCTCAACTACAAGTGCTTCATCCAGCGCCTCATCAACGAGCGGTTCCTCTCCATTTTTGAGGTAATAGAAAGCGTCATTAGATAACTGAAAAGTCTCAAACATATTATATCTTAAGGGTAAATTTCGAAATGAGGAAAATGGACTGATGAATAAGTTCTAAATTTGAAAAATTAGATATATTTCAGCTCTTCTGGCAAGCCAGAAAATATCCAGAATATAATTTACTATCCAAAAATTTTTGGCCAATTCTGGACCAAATAAAAAACCTATCCTTGATTTTGCTTTCATGCCTAATACCTGTCTTTTTCACTTAATTGATTCAGGCGCTCAGCTTCATTCCAAGCGGCGTCCGCCGTCGTGTATTTGGCGATAATATCAAAGTCGTCGAGAGAGTATTCCGGATTTACCGTATACTGTCCGTCTTCATCGAAGTCGTCCGAGGAGAACACGTTATACACGCCTCCGTCGTCTACAACGTACCATAAGGGTCTTTTGTATGGCATAATTCTAAGGATTTATAATTAAACAAAAAGCCCCCGAGCGGGTACTCGAGGGCTTGTCCTATGTTTAGACGTTTGCATACTGATTAAAGCATGTTCTCTTCTTCAGAAGTAGTTTCTGCGGTAGGCTCTGCAGCGGTAGCCTCAAGCTGAGCTTTCTTCTCAGCTATAGCTTTCTCCAGAGTAGCGACACGCTCTTCAGCTTTCTTAACGGCCTCCTTAGCTTTCTCAAGCTTAAGCTCGAGGTCAAGAACAAGCTCGGCGCCAGTCAGAGGTGTACGGTTGGCCATGTTCTCGCGACGGGCCATATAGTTGGCGTTGAAAGCCTCAGATTCCTCAGTGGCAGCCATGATGTCATAAGCAGCAATGTTCGCAACAGACTTGTGAACGATGGCAACAGCCTCAGGGTCCTCCTCAGTAGGAGCAGGAACCGCTACACGATAGAGAACTGAGTTGGAACGCTTAACAGGTACGATACCTGTAATCTGGCCAGTGACGTTCTCTTCCTCAGTAGCACCCTTGAGGACAATGGCACGACCAACATTGTGGATATACTTGTTAACTTCTTCAGTCATACGCTCCTCAGACCAAAGTTCAGCCTTGGTGCGTGAACCAGCATGACGAGTAACCTTGGCGCGCTCGACAACCTCATCGAGAATCTCGAACAGAGGAGCCTTGTAGTTCTTCACTACACGCTTACCGTTGTCAAGCTTGACTGCGTAAGCAACCGTGTTGGAACGCTTGATTTTCACACAGCCGACAACCGTACCTTCTTCCCACTCGATGGTACCAACAGGGACCAGTTTGCAGCGGTGACCAACATTCTTCTGGCACTCAGCAAGAAGCTCCTCAAGCTCTGCGGCTTTGTCCTGCTCAGCACCATCGGCGGTCTCGGCCTCAGCGTCCTCAGAAGGGTCTGCGGTCTGCTCTTCTACAGAGACCTGTTCGGCCGCTGCAGTAGCACGGGATTCAAGTTCAGCTTCGATAGCAGCAAGTGTCTGTTCATCTGCGGTTTCCTGAAGAGCAACCAACTCTTCGTCGGACATTTTTTTGAAATTACGTTTCATAATACTTTAAGGATTAAAAATTAAGGTTAAAAAATTTAATTTTTCTTTCTACAAATATAATAACTTTTTTTGACTTTTATGCTATTTTTATAAAGTTATTTTTCATTTTGCTCTCAGGGGCTTTTGCTCCCTCATTATCTTTACCAAAATGAAAGTATTGGACTTCATGCCTGATTGCTTGGTAAGAACTGCTTTCATATACTTATTTCTTTTTCAAGTCCACACAAGCGAAGTAAATGCTGGTATTGGTGTATATACTCGCATTGGAAGCGCTCAATCTCAATCCCGTTAATTCTTCCTCGCATATATGGTAGAGAAGCCTGAATATAAATATTATCATCTTGATATTCGCAC
>UMEF01022898.1_pt1 | contig 21308 bp, 19 predicted proteins | sample 1964671 | NCBI WGS metagenome assembly UMEF01 (sample SAMEA4836012, study PRJEB28245) | human gut metagenome | biome: gut microbiome; material: fecal sample | place: Denmark | collected 2008 | reverse complement strand
TTGCATCCATCGATATGTCATTCAGATTGTTGAGGCCACTGAATATGCTCATTTTGCTGAGTTTTGTAACTCCAGTCAAGAACGCAAATCTTATGGCATTGTCCTTCCCCTTTATGACGCTGTAGAATCCCTGAAGCTCGCGCCTGAACTGCTCCATGAGTTCAGGATTGTCAATGTTGTCGATTATCGGTTTTTCATATTCGTCAATGAGAATGACGACTTTCTGGCCGGTCTTCCGGTATGCTGTATCAATGATGTTTTCAAAGCGGACACTTGCGACACGTTCACCTGTGCAGATCTCATAACGCTCTTCATACTTGGATAAAAAAGAGTTGAGCTTGGAATAAAGTTCATCAACAGACAAATATGCAGCTCCCGTCAAATCCAGATGCAGAACAGGATAGCTCACCCAGTCCTTCTCCAGTGACTCCATCGCGAGCCCCTCGAAAAGTTCCTTTCTGCCACTGAAATACGCCTCCATAGTAGACACGAGCAGACTCTTTCCGAATCGTCTCGGACGACTCAGAAAATAGTACTGCCCAGATGCTGCCAAACTATATATCAGCTCGGTTTTATCCACATAGACAAATCCTACGGTGCGAATCTTTTCAAAGCTCTGTATTCCTATCGGGTATAACATATTCCGTCCTCCATAATACCACATCCGTCCGCAAATCGAACCAATGACTACAAACAATACAAATATAACCGTTTGCAGCCAAAAAATAAAACTTCTCTAAAAATATCCGAATTGCATTCCCAAAAGATCTTTTCAAAAACAAGTGTAAGAATCTCTGGTTTGAATTGTATAGGATAACGGACATGATGACGATTCTCGGACAAGCCGGAACACTGGACAAAAAGGTGAATTCCTTCTATGAGAAGGGGTGTGCCTATTTGAGAATATACAGGCCGGGTATAGAGGCTGGAAAGGGTGTCGAAGTAATAGTTGGGGTGCCGATGAAAGAAACAGCCAAGTATTCGGTGTCACAAGTAAGAAAACATAAATAAACTGGATATGAATAGGAACAACAAAAACGCGGTTAACAATACCGGCGTGAAGAAAAAGTATCGTTGGATTAATGATATTGAGCCGGTCTTCATGGAAGACTCCAAGCGCAATTATGGCCACCGTACCTGGGCCAATGCGGAATGGTCTGACATTACTTTGGCATTGGCAGTGGACATGGACTCTCCGGGTGAGATTACCACCAGGAAGGCTGCGGGCGACAAATATGTCGGTTTTACGATTCCGACGGACCTGTCGGAAAGGTGTCTGTCCAGCCTTGCAGAAGCGATAACCAAACGGATAAGAAAGCATCCGAAGTTCAAGACGGACGAGCTGAAACTCAACATTGCCGGCAACAGTCAGATCACCCTTGACAAGTACTGCATCCGGACATCCGAAATCAGGGAGCTTCTGAAACTTGTATTGCTCGACCTGGCGGACTCGGGTGTCAAGTTCTCCATGATCCGTTCGGGAGGCCAGACAGGCGTCGATGAAGCGGGAATCCAGGCGGCACAGGATGCGGGATTGAAATGCAGCATCCTCGCTCCGAAGGGCTTCAGGATGCATAGAGAGCCGGGCATAGAACTCGAAGGCCGGTCCTTGTTCGTGAAAAGATTCCGTGAAGAGGTCCCGAATGATTCTGAATAGTTGTCATTGGCAAGTGCCTCCGTTTTTCAGCATCTCTATCACCTTTGACAAAGGGAATGCGTCTTCCCTTACAGGATATTGGGCATGTCCTTCAATGTAGGCCCTCAGTTTGCTGCCGAAGCTGCCGCCCTTGAAGGAACTTGTATGTCCGTCTTTCAGGTTTACTGCCGTGTTGAAGGTCGCGCCGCTAAAAATGCTGCCGCCAAAGCTGACGATTATCGAATCCTTGCAGCGGAACAGGTCCTGATGGCTTTCGACGGCCTTCAGGCATCCTCCGACAGTTGCCCGTTTGCCGTTGAAATACGCGGTTCCTGTCAATGCTGAAGCCATCCTTGGGTTTGCCCAGATTTCATTGCGCTTCTCATACAGGAAGCCTGCGTTCCTGAAGAAAAGTTCGGATGTGCAGGGCCGGAGGATCATTTCGTACATTTCCCGGATCGCGGTCATGATCTTCTCTGACTTCTCATTGTCCATGCTTCCGTCGGCATCCATGTAGGTGGATTTGTTCAGTTCTATCATCAATGACGGGTAGTCGAATCGTGTCTTTGGAGCATACGAGTTGGAGTAAGGCTTGTTGAATGCCGTTTTATATCCTCGCGACCTGAACATTGATTCTATTTGTGACAACAGGTCTTTATCCGGCATGCTCCAGTCATCCTTGAAGCCGATGCATACTTCCACGTCTGACAGGTCGGAAGGAAACGAATGGCAGTCTATCAGTATTGAAGACGGCGTCAGCTCCTTGATGACGGCAGCCTTGTGCCCAAGGTAATATGAACTGTAGATGATTTCTGTTCCGGTAATGTTCCGCCCGATTCCTTCGAAAGATGAATAGACGATGCCCTGACCGATTTTTTCCAGCGGATCGTTTTCCAGACGCTCCACATCGCAGAAAAATCTTGACCAGGGGAAGGTGACCGGATGAATGCGGGGATCCATGGATGAGGCCATCCCGAACAAGCGGCCCGTTCCCCAGTCTGTCCAGCGCTGGATATGCTCATCGATTCCGTTTTCCCATTCGTCTTTTGCCGTGCCTGGAAACTCCGATGAAGAATGGGGGATGTTAAGTACAATGCTGTCAATCATTTGCCATATTTTTTTTGAATGGAACATTCCGCATCGTTTTTCCACCGTGGCATCTGGCTTGCTCGGTTGGCGTCTCCACATGAGACCTCTTGATGCTCTATATTATTATACCGGAACGAAACGGTTTTCTTTCATAAAAACAATGTCGTCCGGACTGCGTTTTCGGAAGTGCCTCAGGATCTTTTTTCAAAGAACATTTAAGGTTCTTTACCGGACACTGATGTGAAGTTTAGAACTTTTCTTGCAAATGTTATATAAGTGTTATATATTTGTGATACAAAGTATATGAAGAAGATGGAAACGACTATCAGTAGAACTCAGACTGCCTTCAGACTCAGCACAGAATTGCTGAAGAGATTGAAGGTGGAGGCACGCAAGCAGAACCGTAGCCTGAATAATTTTGTGGAGAGCGTTCTTATGGATGCTGTCTATCGCACTCCTAATGCCGTAACAATGGCCGCAGTGAAAGAGGCGAGAGAGGATAAGAATCTGGAAACAATCAATCTGGATAATCTTGAAGAGTTTATTGAGTCATTGTAGTGGGTATGAAGGAACTGAAAATCACCAGTCAATTTAAGAAAGACCTTAAGAAGTACCAGAACCAGCCGAAGAGGATTGAAAAACTAAAGGTGGTTCTCGGTTACTTGCAAAATGATGTTGCGATTCCACAGGAATACAAACCTCATAAACTCTTAGGTGATTATAAAGATTGTATGGAGTGCCATATTGAGAGTGACACTCTTCTGATTTGGTTTGATGAGAATACGAATATCATCAAGCTGCTACGACTTGGAACTCACTCGGAGCTGTTCAGGTAACATCCTCAAGGTCATTGGGTGATTGCAGGTGAACTGCCTACCAAGTCTCAATTTTCCATCCTTCCGGAATACCATGTGCGCCCGTCACGTCCCAAGTCGCTTTTTTGCTCTTGATGAATGTGCCGGAAGCCGCCACGCCGCTGAGCCAGTCTTTTGTCGTTTTTTCTGACGGCTCGGTTGTGAACAGCCCTATGACATATCGGAGATTGTGGCAATCTTTATACATAAACTCATAACAATTGCTCACAAGCTCTGTTGCCGGAAGTTCCGGAGCTGATGTAAGACTTGTACATCCCTCAAACATACAATGATAGCAACCCATATCCAATCTTGTAGCAGGAAGTTCGGGCGCAAATTTCAGACTCGTACAGTTTGCGAACATACTGTTATAACAATAGATTCTCATTTCTGTTGCCGGGAGGTCCGGAACATATGTCAGAGCGGAACAGCCTTTGAACATCATCCCATAACAATTGTATGCCAATGCTTTGGCCGGGAGTTCAGGTGCGGATTTCAACCCGGTGCATTCCGCGAACATTCGGAAATAGCAGCCCTGTGCCATTGTTGTTGCCGGGAGTTCAGGCGCAGACAGCAGGCTTTTGCATCCTTCAAATAAAGCGAGAAATGCATTCGGTGAAAGCGGAGTGGAGAAATCACTGTCTAACAATGACATGATATTCCCTTGCGCAGTGACGGGACCGGAAATCTCGAAATGATAGTAATTTTCGGTATTCTTACTGAATTTGAGATTTTTCTGCTCGCCGGCTCTGAACAGTAAAAATGTACCGTCCGCCAATGAAATCTTTTCCCCTATGGTATATGGATTCCAATGGGACTCATCGGTGCTGTATTCCAATGTGATTTCATCCGGAGCCCCCACTTTTGCAAGACAGACTGTGGAATTTCCGGAAGAAATGAACGTAAGGCCTTTGTAGTTCACTGTCGGGACAGGGGCAGGAGGAAGACCCGGTTTGTCGGAACCATCCTTATTGCAAGCGGAAAATCCCGCAAGCAGAACGAATGAGGCAATAAGATTGAATATCTTTTTCATATTTATCAATACTCTTTAAGTGAAAAAAACAAAACGACATGAGTCACGATAAATGACAGGCTACCGAGTTTCAATTTTCCATCCTTTAGGAATTCCGTGTACGCCAATCACGTTCCAAGTGGCATTTTTGCTCTTGACGAATGTTCCGGAAGCCGCCACACCGCTGAGCCAGTCTTTTGTGGTTTCTTCTGATGGGCTGGTTGTGAACAATGCTTTGACATATCGGAGCTTGCTGCAATCTTTAAACATAAGCTGATAACAATTGCGGATAAGTTCTTTCGCCGGAAGTTCAGGTGCGGATGTCAGACTTGTACATCCTTGGAACATTTCGCTATAACAACCCCAATCCAAGGTCGTCGCAGGGAGTATAGGTGCAGATGTAAGACTTGTGCATCCGTTGAACATGCTATGGTAGCATTCTGTTACCAGGTATGTAGCCGGAAGTTCCGGAGCCGATGTGAGACTTGTACATCCCTCAAACATGCAATTGTAGCAATAGGACTCCAATCTTTTAGCCGGGAGTTCAGGTGCGGATGTCAGCCCCGTACAGTTTGTGAACATGCTGTTATAACAATAGGATCCCATTTCTGTGGCCGGGAGCTCAGGAGCAGATGTCAGAGCGGAACATCCTTTGAACATCATCCCATAACAATTGTATGCCAATGCTTTGGCCGGGAGTTCAGGCGCGGATGTCAATTCTGTGCATTCAGAGAACATTCCGAAATAACAGCCCTGTTCCATTGTTGTTGCCGGGAGTTCCGGGGCAGATGTCAAAGCGGAACATCCACGGAACATATGCTGATAACATTTCATTGCCAATACTTCTGCCCGGAGTTCAGGGGCATATTTTAGAGCTGTGCATCCCGAGAACATTTGGGCATAACAGCCATATTCCATTGTTGTAGTCGGGAGCTCAGGCGCAGACAGCAGGCTTGTGCATCCTTCAAATAAAGCGAAAAACGCATATTTTGTAAGCGGAGTAGAGAAATCCCTGTTTAACAATGACATGATATTCCCTTGTGCAGAGATGGGACCGGAAATCTCGAAATGATAGTAATTTTCGTCATCCTTACTGAATTTGCGATTTTTATGCTCGCCGCTTCTGAACAGTAAAAATGTACTATCCGCCAAAGTAATCGTTTCCCCTATGGTATATGGTTTCCAATGGGATTCATCAGTGCTGTATTCCAATGAAATTTCATACGGGGTCCCCACTTGTGCAAGCCGGACAGTGGATTCTCCGGAAGAAATGAACGCAAGACCTTTGTAGTCCGCAGACGGGACAGGATTCTTCGGTACCTGTTGATTCCCAGAATCATTGCCGGAATCGTCCTTACTACAAGCGGAAAATCCCGCAATCAGAACGAAAGAGACAAGAAGGTTGAATACCTTTTTCATATTATCAATAACTCTTTAAGTGTAAAAACAAAACCACAATAAGCCCAATTCCGCAAACCAAAGGTTCACTGAATGACTCACTTAGCAAAACTTCATATCGCAAATATAGAAAAATTTGAAAACATAATGCCGTTCTCGGCCAAAATCGTGATTATGCGACATTTACGCAAAATGAAATTCGTCTTGCTGCTCATTCAAATGAACTTGAGAATGCCGACAAGCACCCGACAAGTTGCACACAGATAATGCCAATGTCAAGCAACTTGTCTCTACGATAAATGGCAGGCTTACTCAGTTTCGACTTTCCATCCTTCCGGAATGTCGTATTCGGCGGGCCTCTCGCAGATGTCCTGATGGTCTTGCTTAATCCAAGACTTCATGCCTGCGGTGAGTTTCTCTATCATAATGCACCGGGATTATTGTTCGTTTTCTTTTTGGCCGTAGAGTTTGTATCCTTTGGATGTTGCTCCCATCGCCCTACACCAGTTGGTCGCGTGGTACCTTGCGGCGGATCGAATTCTATGTCTATGCCGTCCTTGCTGTACTCGTATTCGCAGACTTTCATTCTTAATTCGTCAGGTAGGATGGAAACGAAATCAGCTTTTTCGTCCTTGTGAATGGGGATGATGAGCGCTGGATTAATCAGCTCGCAGAGCCGGACCAAATCCTGCTTGGAGACATGACCGGATGTGTGAATACGGTCTTTTATTGTACAGCTTTTCTCGCGGAACTGCTCCACATAGTCAAATAGTTCCTGATTGAATGCCGTATTTCCCTCACGCTTCTCTATGTAGCCGTGGTATTGGGAATAGACCAAGCACGTTTCTTCCGGCTTGCAGAAAGGAAGAATCTTGTCTAGGTAAGACTGGAACTTCCCACTGCGCCGTATCAGCATCACAAAGCCATAGCGGCGCATCATATAATCCATCTTTTCGTTTGTGGGACTGTATCCGTAAATCTTGTTTGGTCCGAAATGGTAGAGCCGTCTTCCTTCTTCAGCCTGCTGGGCGATGAGGCCGATGATGTCTTTCTGGTAAGTATCCGCGATGAAAGGCCTTTGCGCAGACTCTTTGTTCGCGCTGTAAATTGACTCCAGACGGTCTGCATCTGTGGACGAGCAGATGATGAATGTATTTTTATACTGTCGGAAAACTTCCTTGAATTCTTCCTTCAGGGCCGACTCGGGACGCATGGATTTGCCGTTATTGTCCACGTTGGTGCCCTCGGTGATGAGAATATCGACATGTCCGGCAATATGGTATTTGTCAACGACTTTGTAGATGCCCTCTCCCATATAACCGTGCCCTCGGAAATCTCCGGTGTGCAGTATTGTCTTTCCGTCGCACTTGATTTTGAGCATGTAGGAATCGGCCGATGAATGACTGACCTGGAAAGGCGTGACCGTGATGTCGTCGATGGCAATGGGGCGCCCTTTCCGGTAAGTCTTGAACGGCTCCAGTTTCCTCAAGCACTTATCGCTGTTTTCCTTCAAGGCCTCGGCGTGAGACATGTGTTCGTACTTGGCCTTCATGATATTAAGTGCCAACGGGCCGATGTACTGGTCCACCCCGTCCGGCACGTACTGGAACAGTTCTACGTGATCGCCGTGCATGTGGGTGTAAAAGATGGCCCTGGCATCGCCAATCAGGTCCGCGATGGCCTCCTCCGAGGCGAATTCATCCTCAGACTCCTCGTCGCCTTTAGGAAGATTGTGCCCCAGGTCGACGAAGATCCTGGTTCCCATTGACGAAACTATTTCAGTAATGCAGCCGCCAATTTTGTTGCCTCGATGAATGGTTATTCTCATAGAGACGAATCGGTAATCTCGATAGTTTCCTTATCGAAGAACATATAGTGTAGTTTGAGTTTGATATTCGAGCCCGGAATCGATGCTTCCTCTCCGGTGAATGGTTTAGAGCCATCCTTAGGGTCGGGCATTAAAACAGAAACAAATATATAATTCCGATTGCAAGGATCATTAATCCCGCATAATGACCAGAAATCATCAGCAGCTTCGGTTTTGCATAGCTCGGCAATGAAAGTAGCATAAGCAATAGCTTGCGAAATGACCTTGTCAGGGTTCTCTGTAGCTTTATACTCATCCTTGAGTTCAAATACCACAAGGTGTTTTTTCCTCCTGGCCAGTATGTCAATTCCACCATGGCCATTAGAATACTGAATATCACTTCCGCTAGCTGTTAATGGAGTTGGCAGCTGAAAAAATATATCGCCACCAAGAGTGACAGGTTGAATTCCAGCAAGAGATTTTTCTGTACGGCTTGCCTTACTTAATTCTTTCAAAAGCAGATTCTCCAATCTGTGTTCGGGGTGATGCTTTTTTTCTGGGTTATTTTGGAAAAACTTCCGAAATAACTTTGCTTCTTCATCATGCCAGGAGAAATCACCTGCCGAAAGCTCTTTGGGGTATCCATTGAAGTATTTTGGGTTGCTGCTATTCTTGTGTTGGTTTTCACTAATTACAAGCCTGACATCATTTCCTCGTATAACAATTGACCCAACACTTTGTCCTTGGTATCTTAGGTCGAAAACAGGTTTATTGTCCTTTGCGTTTCCAATAGTAGAATAGACGCTAAGATTAGCCCACTTATGGAACTTTTTGCGACGCTCTTTGATTTTGTCGCGATTAGCGACTGTCTGGCTCATATACTGAATGAATCGATGTTCCCATTCTTTGCGGTGCTGATTCAATTCGGTCTGTGCTTTTGCGATAGCTTCCTGCGGTGTCATTTCAAAAATTGAGTTTAAGTTTGCTAATAAAGTTCGTTGGCTGGAATCTCCTTGAATCGTTCCACCTCATTTCCATCATCGCCCTTAATTTTGCTAAAGAAAATATTATATGGGCGGACCCAATACTTTTGCATGCCATACAATTCTTGGTAAATTACCACATCCTCCAGTGTTTCGGTATCTTGGCCGAAGCCGATGAGCTTGTATTTGCCTCCACGGAAGTGCTGGAAATAGCGTTCTTTGGTCATATACCGCTCACTCAGCATCTTTCTCCAGACCTTCTCCTGCTCGTAGGGGTATTCGCCGCCGCCGGCAATCACGTCGGCCACAACCTTTTTGACGATTGGCTTGGTGAGCATGGCGTTCTGGGTGCGGGCGTAGTTCTCCAGCCGGTTCACCGCTTTCTCCATAGCAACGATAAAGGCATTGATGGTGGAGGATGGTGTATTCTTGTGGTTGTACGCGGCAGGTGTTACGCGGGACTCCTTCTCATCCCACGCCTCCGGAGGGATGCTGAACCCCATCGTGGTCTGATACCGGTCTCCGTTGAAAGACCAGACAACCCTGATAGGGGATTCTTTGTGCTTGTTCTGACGCTTGTCGAGATAGAGTTTCAGGGGCATAGAAAACTGTTTTTACAAAGGTGAAAAATTGTTGGCGTTTTTGCAAGCGCGATAGAGAGACATATAATGCCGATTTTGAAAAGTTTTTTCCGGTAAGTGCCGATTCGGACCCAAAATCGAGGCTTTTTAAAATGCGACTTCGTATTGATAACTTGTAACTTTCAAATATGAATAAAAAACTCCTGCAAACACTCAACCGCTCTCTCGAGAGCGTCAAAACTACCCACTATGCTCCGGTCACCATTGAAGCTCTCCAGGCCCGCCTCACCGAGGAACTGGACTGGATGGATGCCGACCCAGGCCGCGAGTGCCTGATCATCCTCCTTCAGGAGTTGACCGCGAAGATGCGCAGCGCCAGCATCGTGGTCAGTCCTGGATACAGCTTCCTTCCCGATTCTTACTTGCTCTTCTTGACCGGCGTCACCCGCGTCAATCCTGTGGAATGGGACCTGCCCTTCAGCCACTTCACCAAGTCCGTCCACGACGGTGCCGAAATTCCCTTCGAGGCTGGCACCGGCTGCCTTGAAGTGGCCCGCAAAGTTCTCTCCGGCCGCGAAAACGAGATGATCATCGAAACGGAGCTCGGTCTCTTCGAAATCACCTTCCTCGATGGAATCGAACTGACGAACGTTAAGCTCCGCATCATTACCTCCGCCGAACTTGACCGCTTCTCTCTCACTATCAAAGAGGGCTGGCATCCGCTGGACGAGGCGACTCTCCGACTCTTTAGTCGCGGAGCCACGGACGGGACCATCTTCTTTGAATCCGACAAGATGCGCGAGTTGCTCTTCGACTTCGACCCTGAATCAATGTCCGACTTGGTCCTGCTGAACGCCATCTACTGGCCCGGCCGCATTCAGCTCTTTGAGGAACTGCTGCGCCGTAAGCAAACTGGTGACTTCGAAAAACAGTTCAAGGATACCTATGGCATCCCGGTCTATCAGGAGCAGACAGGAGAACCGACCCTTGCACCGAAGGGTCACTTCATCGGGAGCACCATGATGGCGGTCGAGGCCCTTTGGCCCTATAAAAACAAGACCAAGCTGAGATGAACCGGAAAGTCTCAGATATGCCCTGGGAATGCGGAAAAGGATGGTGCCACAGAAGGCATAATCACCAACTTGGAAGGTTACCGGCTCACCCTCTGCCCAGATTGCCGCAAGGAAATTAAACCGAGGGTAACACTGACAAGAAGGATTGTAATAAAGAAAAAGAAGAATAATGAATAATACCCAACACAATAAATCCATTGAAACACTTGTTACTGAGCGCCTTGTCCTCAGAGCGTTGGAAGAGAACGATGCGAAAGCGTTGCTTAATACTATCGGAGACAGGGAAACCGCCTGGTGGTCAGATGATTTACGCTGCCATAATCTTGATGAAGCAATTGAGTATATTAATTGGGGTAATGAAGGCGATGATATACTTCTGTATGGCCTATTCAAGAAGGGTTCTGATGACGTTATCGGCGATGTCCAAATAAAGCTTCCTGCAGTAACCGGAATGCAAGATGGCCGAGAGTTGGGATATGCCATCTCAAAAGATTATCGCAGACAGGGTTATATGACTGAAGCGGTAAAAGTTGTCTGTAATCACCTATTTCAGAACGAGACGATTAAGTTTGTCACTCTTGAGATTTTGCCCGAAAACCTGCCATCATTGGGTGTCGCACGCAAGTGTGGATTCTCCCTTGTGGTAGAGCCCGAAGAAAAGAAGCATCGCAGGTTTCTGGATGACAAGTCCCTTAACCTCTATGTACTTAATAAACAGTAAACCAATTATCAAAAATGTCATGTGCATTCCGCCCGCACCCCATCTCAGGATTTCTTAAAAGTCTTTGTGAGACTGGGAAATTCCGAAATAATGTTTAGTTTTGTAGAAGGGAAGACCGTTTGGAGAATCATTGGAGAATCAGTAGAAGATGCCTGACTTTTCAGAGAAGGAAATACTCAAAGGATTGAAAACCGGGGATGAAAGTGCGTACAATCGCATTTTTCAGGCCTGGTATGAACCGCTTTGTGTATTTTCGGTCGGCTTGGTGAGGGACCGGTTCCAGGCGGAGAACATTGTCGATGACGCTTTCTTCCATATATGGGAAATCCGTGAACATCTCGAAGTCCAGACATCGCTCAAGGCATATCTGTTCGCCTCAGTACGTAATCGCTCATTGAACTATCTGGCCTCCTCGGTCAGAAGAAAATATCAGGACATGACCGATGACGAATATACGGTGGTGCTGAACTCGCTCACGGCCATTTCAAAAGACGACATCTATGGGAAACTGTTTGAAGAAGAACTGAAAAAGCGCCTTATGCAGGAACTGGACTCGCTTTCTGCAGAATGTCGTGAAGTCTTCGAAAAGAGCAGATTTGATGGTTTGACATACAAGGAGATAGCAGAGACACTCGGTATCTCTGTCAATACCGTCAAATATCACATGAAGAATGCATTGACCGTACTCAGAAACGGAGTGGGAAAATACCTTCTTGCAGTTTTCATGATTATTGTCTCAAAATAATTCATATTTTCACTACCCTCAACATGCGTTGTCATTGTCTTGATAGTATAAGGAATAAAATAGATGAAGATCAAAAACATTGACACGTTGATAGAGAAATTTCTCTCAGACACCATATCTCGGGAAGAGTTGGCGTCATTGTCCGAATGGGCTTCCGAGTCCCGGGAGAACAGGGCGGCTCTTTCTTCTCGTATGAAGGAATGGGCTAAGGACAATGGCTCTTTCGATGCTGATAAGGCGTTCGGCAGGTTCAAGACACGTGTGGTCATGGAGAAGAGGCCGGCGCGGAGCAACAGGCGAGTTTGGCTCTGGACTGCCGCTGCCGCTGCACTGGCCGTTTTCGGACTCGTTTCCTATCAGGCTTACCAGGTCAGGATCTACAGGAATCTCCTTGCCAATGAAGAGGTTACGGTTAAGGCTCCGGCCGGTTCGAAGTCCTATGCTGAACTCCCTGACGGTTCCAAGGTCTGGCTTAATGCCGGTTCCAGCCTGACGTATTCATATGATGTCAGCAAAAAGGAAAGGACCGTTGACCTGTCCGGTGAAGGCTTCTTCGAAGTATATCATGATGAAAAAACACCGTTTACGGTCAGCTCATCCAGTCTCAATGTCCGCGTGCTCGGAACGAAATTCAACTTCAGGGACTATCCTGAGGACCTGCTTGCGGAAGTGACATTGACCCAGGGAAAAATCGCCCTCAGAAATCAGGCGGGCGAGGAACTGATAATGTCTCCGGACGAGAGCGTGACATTCGACAAGGAGACCGGAACAATGACAAGGGGCAGATCAGGGTATCAGGTCAATGAATGGGTTTCCGGCAATCTTGTGTTCGATGAGGCTCCTCTGTTGGAGATAGTCCGCAGACTTGAGAGGGCATATTCCGTAAAAATCAATATCAGCAGTCCCGAACTGTTCGGTCTGAGGTTCTACGGAGCGTTCAACTCATCCCGTCAGGATATCTCCGAAGTGCTTCAGTCGCTTAGCGCCACCGGCAAGTTCCGTTACAGCAAGGAGCGCAATGTGATAACGCTTTATTAAGGCAAGTCATTGACATTGACCGGTCAGGTCATCGTCTCGGGACACGATACAGTTTAGCTACAACAGAAATAATATCAACCATAATATACACTGAAACTATGAATCATTGTAAAACATTGACATTGATTCTGTTCCTGTCCAGTATGCTTGCGTGGACAGCTAATGCCCAGAGGATTGACCTCAATCTGAAGGACGTGACTGTCAAGGAAGCGATGGAAACATTGAAGAACAGGAGCGGATACTCATTCGTTTACGAGGCCGGCGATATCGACGCCCGGGCCAAAGTGAGCGTGAAAGCCACCCGAATCGACGACGCTATCAGCCAGATAGTGGCCGGACAGAATGTCTCCTACGAATTGAGGGGCAAAAACATTGTCCTGCAAAAAACTGCGACAGGGCAGCAGAAAGTGAAACGGACCATAACCGGAATCGTCAAGGATGCCAACGGGCTGTCAGTCATCGGCGCCACCATCTTGGAAAAGGTCAACCGGACCAATGGCGTGGTGACCGATTCGCAAGGCCGTTTCACCATAACCGTGTCGGAAGGCTCTCCGCTGATTGTAAACTGTATCGGCTACAAGCAGATAGAGATGAATCCGGGCGTGCGTGATAACCTGGACATTGTCCTTGAGGACGATATGCAGCTCCTGGACGAAGTCGTGGTAGTGGGTTATGACACGCAGAAAAAGGTCAATCTTACCGGCTCGGTGTCATCTGTATCGTTCGACCAGTTCAACAACCGTCCGGTAGTCCAGAGCTCTACGGCACTTCAGGGCGTTGCGCCTGGCGTGACGGTCACCACAGGTGGCGGTGCTCCTGGCTCGGACAGCGGTACAATCCGTATCCGCGGTATCGGTACTTTCGGCGGCTCAAGCGCTTCTCCGCTCGTTTTGATAGACGGAGTGCAGGGCGATCTGAACTCCTTGGATGCGGCTCTCATTGACAAAATCTCTGTCCTGAAAGATGCGGCTTCATCTGCAATCTACGGCTCCAGGGCGGCCAACGGCGTGATTCTCGTGACCACGAAAAGAGCGGAAAAAGGCGCGTCCCAGATCGCTTATCGCGGCTATGTCGGCTGGCAGCAGGCTGTCACCAGGCCTGATCTGGTCAATGCAGAGGAATACATGACACTAAGTCGTGAAGCTACGGAGCATGACGGCGGCGAGTCCATCTACACGGACGAATACATCAAGAATTACAGGATGAACAACTGGCTGGACCCGGATGCCTTCCCGATTACGGACTGGCAGAATCTTCTGATGACGGGCTCGGGACTGACTCATAATCACAATGTTACGATGAGCGCCAGCTATGGCAAGATCCGTACAATGGCTTCTTTCGGCTATCTCAGTCAGGAAGGTATCATCAAATCATCCAAGTATGACAGATATAACTTCCGCAATAATCTCAATGTGGATTTCAACGACAAGTTCAGGATGCGTCTGGACGTGTCCGCCATCTATGGCCACCGCAAGATAAACCCTTACCAGAGTGCAGTGTTCAATTTCATGAATGCTCGTGACCCGCTGATGCTTGCCAAATGGTCAGACGGAAGTTATGCACCTTTCACAGGAGGCTCTCTCAATATCCTGCCGATGATAGAAAACGGCGAAGGCGGCAACCAGAAATCGGACGTGCTCAGGATTTCCGCATCTTTCGGACTTACCTATGAGCCTGCCAAATGGCTGACTTTCGACTTCACTTATGCGCCGAGGATAACATTGTCCTCATCGCACAAATTCATTGACCTGGTAAAATATCATTCCGATCCTTACGGGTCGATTTCATCGATAACCAACAATTCCTACAACTATCTTTCGGAAGGCAGGAACTATACGGTTTACGGCAACACCATATTTACCGCGTCCTTCCACAAGACATTTGCCAAGGCGCACAACGTCAAGCTCCTGCTCGGTACTGAATATGACACCAGGGATGACAATAACGTTTCGGCCTATCGCCAGGAATTCACTTATCCGCAGTACGACGTGCTCAGCGCAGGTGCTGACAATGAGTTCAAGAACAACAGCGGTACACGTGCAGGCTGGTCATTGCTCTCCTATTTCGGCAGGCTCAACTACAATTTCAAGGAAAGGTATCTCATCGAGGGCAATATCCGTTTCGACGGGTCGTCCAGATTTGCCAAAGGCAACCGCTGGGGCATATTCCCTTCAGTATCAGGTGCATGGCGTGTGACGGAGGAGCCGTTTATGGTCCCTGTGAAGAACACCCTTACTGAACTGAAATTCAGGGCGTCCTACGGAGAACTCGGAAACCAGAATATCAGTGATTCGTATTATCCTACTGCACAGAACCTTACCATCAGTTCCATTTCGGCCAATGATATAATTTATCCGATGGTCGGCCTGAATGTTCTTGCCAATGAAGATATCACTTGGGAGACTTCCAGGATGCTGGACGTCGGAATCGACGCTGTGCTGTGGAACAAGTTCTCCATTACGGCTGACTGGTATCACAAGACCACGGACGGAATCCTTATGAGACTGGACATCCCTTCTTCCATCGGACTTTCCGCTCCGTATCAGAATGCGGGCAAGGTCAGGAATATCGGTTGGGAGGTCGCTTTGGGCTATCACGACAGGAAGGGAGATTTTTCCTATGGAGTGAATGCCAATCTTTCAGATGTCAGGAACAAGATTCTGGACATGAAAGGAACTACCGGCGGCTCAGGTGTCATACGTAATCAGGAAGGCTCCTCCATCAACTCTCTCTATGGTCTCAAATGTCTCGGCATGGCCAGGACTCAGGAAGAGGCTGATGAGGTGAACAACAACTGCCCTCAGTTCAACCAGACCACTTATCCGGGCGACCTCATCTATGAGGATTTCAACAAGGACGGAAAGATTACCGATGACGACCGTCAGATTATCGGAAGCATGATTCCGCGTTATACCTACGGCCTGACTCTGGACTTCGGCTGGAAGGGTCTCGGGCTCTCTGCGCAGTTCCAGGGCGTCGGCAAGGTGGACGGCTATCTTTCCGGCTACTTCACGCAGCCTTGCGTACAGGGCGGTACCTTCAGAAAAGAACATCTGGACCGCTGGACAGAGTCCACTCCGAACGGAAAATTTCCTCGTCTGAGTTATGCGAGCGAACTCAATACCAAGAACTCGAGCTACTGGATGGCGGACGCTTCTTACTTGAGGCTCAAGAACTTGCAGCTCAGTTACAAGCTTCCGCAGAGTTGGATGAAAAAGCTCAGACTGTCGTCTGTAATGTTCTTTGCCAATGCCACGAACCTCTTCACCCTGACCGGCTATTATCAGGGTTATGATCCGGAGACCGGCTATCAGAGTGGTACTGACGGTGCTACGGCAGGAAGTGTCGGCAGCAACTATCCGCTTGTGTCCACTTATACTTTCGGTGTTGAAATCAAATTCTAAAACGCGGTAATGATGAAAAAGATACTATTATATATTGTTACGATAGCGACGGCATTGTCCTGCAGTCTCGACAGGTTCTACGAGAACGGTCCTTCTACGGGTACATATCCGTCAACCCCGGATGAGGCCCTTTCCGGACTGCTGGCTTGTTACAAGGGTCTGGCCAATACTCAAGTGCAATATTGCCCGTTCCCGTTCAGAGTGGTGGACCAGTTGTCCGATATCGGAACCATCAGAGTGGGCGGTGCGGCCTACGAAAGTCTGGTCACATCGGTTGCCACACCTTCTGCCAAAGTGCCCGGCATGGCTTACACCAAGATATACAGAATCGCAGGACGTATCCATCTTGTCCTGGACAACCTGGACAATATCAAGGTGCAGATGGACCCCGTCGAGTTCGCTCAGCTGAAGGCGGAACTGCTGCTCCTGCGTGCATACATCTATGATATGGGATGCCAGTTCTATGGGGATATTCCGTTCATTGACCATTGCCTTTCATTGACAGACTACGAATACGGGCGTACTCCGAAGGAGGAAGTCATTGACAGGATCCTCTCTGACATTCCTGACGAACTTCTGGACAATCTTCCGGTCCAGTGGCCTTACGCGCAGTGGGGAACTTGCCGTATCGGGCGTGCGACTGCCTATGCTCTCAAGGCTCAGATAAATCTGAACTGGGGACGTTATGCCGAGGCCGCAAGGTGCTCCAAGATTGCGATGGATCTGTCTGACGGAGTGTATGAACTTGAGCCTCTGGATGTTACCTATTATGCGACTGCTGCCGACGGTGAGCCGAGCGCTTCCAATCTTTTCGGTTTTGCAGGAGAGAAGGGCAGCAAGGAATGGATGTGGGCTGCGCAGTACAATAAACTGGCTGCGGCCAATATCCACGCCATGACTTATACTTATTCTTCCAGAAATGCCAATGGCGCTTCGTATTTCGGGCCTTCACAGAGCCTTATGGATACGTTCCAGTGCACTGACGGCAAGTCGATTGTGGAGTCTCCGCTTTATGACTGGAGTAACCCGTGGGCAAACAGGGACCCGCGTCTGGACCTCTACTGTATGCGTTCGGACACGAGAGTGATGGGAATCGGCTATGATCTCAATGTCACGAAGTCCGAGGTGATGGACTACAATACCGGCAAGATGACCAACAACAATGATGTCAACGGCAACAAGAGCGAGTACGGTCCTAATGGCAAGAAAGGTCCGGGCGGTTATCTCTGGAGAAAGTTCGTGGACCGCAGATATTATATGGAAAGTGAGATTACTGGTACGAAGATGGAGGACGAGCTGGACTGCTGTCTGATGCGCTATGCCACGTTGCTTCTCATTGACGCAGAAGCGAATATAGAGATGGAAGGCGGTGATCTCGCACGTGCGCGCAATGATATCAATACTGTCCGCGCGAGGGTCGGCATGCCGGGTGTGAAGGACAATACACAGGCCGGTCTGAGGAAGGCGCTCCGCTATGAGAGAAAAGTGGAACTCTGCGCCGAGGGCTACAGGTGGTTTGACATCAGAAGGTGGGGGATTGCAGCCAAGGCGGTGGACGGAACTGTCTATGCACCGGGCTTCTCGACCAAGGCCAATCCGACCAATTACATTTCCAATGCGAAACCTGTCATTGACGATGACTGGGTAGTGAAATATGATGGTACGACCACTTGGAACGGGGCCAAGTTCAACCTCAGGAAGCTCCTCACCATGATTTATACCACAGGAAGGGATGAGGTGTGGCCGATTCCGGAGACTGAGATGGAAACCAATCCGCTCATGAAGCAGAATCCTGGATATTGATAAAATTTGAGACAATGAAAAAGATATGGTTAATGCTTGCCGCAGCAGTGCTTTTTGCGGCTTGCGATGACAAAGACAATAAATATGATTTTGAAGAGGAACTGTCGCGTTCCGGAAAGGTGTCTCTCGTTGCGTCCATCGAGAGTATGGATACGAAGATGTCAATGCCTTCTACGGGGCATGGCAGGTGGGAAGAGGGCGACAAGATAGCTGTGGCGTGCTCTGACGGCAGTTTCGTGACCTTCGACCTGGAAGGAACAGGCGGAACGGTAAGGGCCAAGTTTACCGGTGAGATTCCCGCCGGGCTTACTCTCGGCAATGTGGCTGTGTGGCCTGCCGAGATGGCCGGTCGTGCAGGTGAAGATGATGTGACTCTGCGTTTTCCTTCGGATTATGCGGAAAGTGTAAAGACATTGAACATCCCTATGGTGGCATCGATCGGCGATGACTGGAATATCGAGTTCAAGCAGGTGGCTTCTTATGTGAGTTTTTCCGTGAAAGAACTTCCTGCAGAAACCATGTCGCTGACTGTCAGCGGGGCAGGCAAGAATCTTTCAGGAGATCTGGTGCAGAAGGTAAGCAAACTTGGCAGTGAGGGAGTTGAGGTGTCACTTGGCGACAAGGGAATCCATTATACATTGACAGCTTCCTCGAAGAAAGCAGTGTTCGATGTTCCGGTTCCTTCCGCTGACTATGATTCTCTCGTCGTTACTGCGTACAATGCCGAGAACGAGGAACTTACGACTCAGACAATACGCCGTGCCATATCATTGACCCGAGGCGGCAGGCCTGCTCTCGCCTATACGATGGAGGCTCCTCCTGTAGTTGTCGAACTTCCTTGCGTTGAGGTCTGCGGGGTCAAATGGGCCAAGGGAAATCTTGCCTATGATGCGGCAGGAGGTGACGCGATTTTCCGAGAGGGCTGGAAACTTGCTCCTGAGCAGTGGTACTATTACCATTACAATCAGCGTGATGCTTTCAACAAGAATTCAAAACCGTATAGCGGGAAGCCTCTGCGTGCTGATGTGGCGTCTTCCGCTACTGCCTATGACCATTTCAACTGGTTCGGTATCGAGGATTCCTATTCGAATGACGGTGCGGCTTATGCGATTCCTAAACCTGAGTCGGATTTGTCCGGAATGATGTTCTCGGACCAGGTCTGCGAGGTGAAAGTTGCTGATTTCGAGAAGGCCAAGTTCGGTGATGTCGCATATTGGGCTACCAAGGGCCTGTACAGGACTCCGACCGTGGAGGAGATGAATGCCCTTTATGAGAAGGCGTCCGTGAAGTATGGTCATTGTGAGGTTCCGGATCCTGACCACGAGAGCGGCAATATCAAGGTCTGGGGCTTCCTGTTCACCAATCCGGCCGGTGAAAGGGTCCGTGAGGTCGAGGCTGACAATGAAATCAGTCTGACTGAACTCGAGACCGGTGTGTTCTTCCCGTTGGCAGGTCGTAGGGCAGCCAGCAGCACGACTCAGATTATCCACACGAGACTTCAGGGCCAGTATTGGGCATCTCAGGCTACCACTTCGTCCGGTTTTGCTCATATTCTGATGTTCAACTTCTCATTGGGTGCTGAAAAGTGTGTCCAGCTCGGGGAAGCGCAGGTGCTCAATTCCGGTTTCAACAATGCCACCGGCTTCTGTATCCGTCCGGTTGTAAACTAATATAATATTATGAAGAGAATAATTCTTTTGACAGTATGCTTGGCCTTTGCGGCCTGCAGTGCATCGTCCAAGTCCAATACCACTCCTGATGACGTGGACGGCAATGACGGGAAAGCCGTTGTCGGAAAACCTCTGCCGGGATGGACTGCAGGGGAGCTGGACATCCACGCAATATGCACGGGAAGGGGAGAGTGCTATTTCTACGTCCTTCCTGACGGGACCACGTTGGTGGTGGATTGCGGTGAGATTGCTACCGGCACTTCCACATCCACCACGCCTGCCGGCGAGACGATTACTATCAATACTGTGGATCCGATGCCTAATTCATTGGCAAAGGCCTATGAGACGGTGGGGCGGTATATCAAGTATTTCCGACCTTCTGGCAGCAAGGCCATTGACTACATGCTTATGACTCATTATCATACGGACCATATGGGCTCGATGATGAAGGGTTATCCTCAGTCGCAGGCAGGGAATTATTTGCTTACGGGCATCACCGGTCTGTATTCTGTGGTTCCTTTCAACAAGATGATTGACAGGTCTTATCCGGACTATACGACGTATTACAATGATCTGGTGCAGAACTATGAGAATTTCGTGAATTACGCCTCTGCCGAAAAGGGCCTGAAGGTGGAGAAGTTCGACGTGGGCTCCGAGTCTCAGATTTCGCTGCTGAATGATGCTGCCACATATCCGACTTTCAAGGTCCAGAATCTCTGTGGGGGCGGTTATGTCTGGAATGGTGCTTCGGCGGTGAATCGCTATTCAGGTGCCGAGCTTTATGAGAACGGCGCTTCGTGCGGGTTCCTGCTGAATTATGGCAAGTTCGACTGGCTGTCATTGGGTGATGCCGGCGATACCAATTCCAAGGTGGCATATCCTGTGGCTCAGAAAATCGGTCATAAGATCGAGGCGATGAAGGCGAATCATCATCTGAGCTGGAAGTCAATGTCGTCGAGAATGATGTCCATTCTCCAGCCGAAACTGATTGTCTCTGAAAATTTCTGGAGCCATCAGCCGTGGCCTGACGAGTTCGCTTCCATAGTTGATGCCTATCCGGGTGACAAGAAGTTCATGTTCACGAGCATCTCGGCCGATGTTGTGGCTGCCAATCCGAAAATGATGGCCAATGTAACAGGCTACAACGGTCACGTGGTCGTCCGCGTCGCCCCGGGCGGTGATGAATACTCGGTCTATCTGCTTGATGCAACTGATTATAAATATAAGGTGAAGGCCATCTACGGCCCGTTCAAGTGTGACTGAAGTGATTTTTCAAGTTGCTGACCCGTAGCGGGCCTAATCCAAAGTTGAAACATTTTGGTTTTGTTTATTCCCAATGATGATCTGGAGGACATGCTCTTTCAGGTCATCATTGTTTCAGATTGTCCGTGAAACCATGCCTTTTTACGTGAAACCCCAGTCCACGTTTGTCTGGGAGACTCAGTCCACGTTTGTCCGTGAAACCCCGCCTTTTCACGGACAAGTTGTATTTTC
>UMEF01027195.1_pt1 | contig 22205 bp, 16 predicted proteins | sample 1964671 | NCBI WGS metagenome assembly UMEF01 (sample SAMEA4836012, study PRJEB28245) | human gut metagenome | biome: gut microbiome; material: fecal sample | place: Denmark | collected 2008 | reverse complement strand
CGGTAGTTTTATCGGTAGTTTTATCGGTAGTCGCAGGATTGTTCCGGTAGTAAGTGACAGTAGAGTAGGCAATTTCGCTACTGAATGTCACATCCATACCAGTCAAACTTTTCCATTTGCGAATCTTATCGATTCCATAGCCAGCGTTTTCACCAAGTTTTGCTGCTCTAAACAATTTGATGATTGCAGGATTTCGCGGCTGAGAAATAGTTTCAGAGAGCAAACGGTCAATAGGGATATGGAAACTGCCCGGATTTTGCAATTCAATTCTGTCTGTATAGACCCTTATAGTCGGATGCATTGGACTGAAATAATCCGAATGCGCCAAGAAGTTTACCAGACCCTCCTTCAAAGCATATAGTTGTGATTCATCTTCAGGTGACACACCTTCAGGTGTCGTAGTGAAAGGATTATCTGTATAAAGCCTAAATCTCTGAATGATAACTTTGTAATACTCCCACAGATTCTCTTGCTCCTGCATCCTAAAAGTATAACGCTGTGACGCATCGTTGTAAGAAGTCCCTGGAATCTCTATATAATCAACCCAGAAACTAGGGAGTAATCTATGGATACTGTCGAGCTTTCCGAGCATCAGCAAACCACCGACACTCAATTCCGATCCTCCTCTGGCATAAATTCCTGTTTTGCTACAAAAAGTATTGTCATCGGCATCTGCATAAGGATAACTTTCATTGAAAAGTTTGATATGGCGTCTGAACGTATCGAAAGAACCCGGATCAATATCTTCGAAAGACGTACCGGCAGCTGATTCATCTGACCTAATACCAAAGGCCTGATCGCGCAACATTGCATTGACCTCCATTTCTGTTGCGCGTCTGTCTCCTGAACCGGAGCGAATGAAGGTATTTGTTATACTCGTATACCAGACTGGTTTGAAAGGTGAAGATGGAATATAAAAAGCTAAAACAGTCTTGCCTTCAATGGAATATTTCTTGGATATAGGAAGAATCGGATGATTCATTTTGTTTCCAGACCTAAGAGTATTAAGAAAGTCGGATTCAATTTTTTCTCCGTTATTTACGCCTTCCACCTCGAATTTCTTCCCATTCTGAACAACACCGAATACAATCCACCCTCCAGATCCATTCGAAAACGCACTTACACTCTCCCAAATATTTTTAGGAAGCTCTCTACTCGCACTCTTTACCTCAAAGTCTTCCCACTCAATATCTTGAAGCCGACTTAGCAATTCATCTTTCGTCATATCCTAACCATTTTTAGTCTATTACAAAATTAATCATATTTCTTAAATAACGACTAAATTTCACTTTGTGCTGCAAGGCATTTTCTCAAAAACCGTCCTTTTTTTCTTAAGGTAACTCTTAAGGTAACTGGTAAGGTAACTTTGATTTGCATAGGATGCGATTGAATGCGGTCTAGTGCGATTCAACGCAAAGCGGCTCATCTAAAGACTTACCTTAGATGAGCCGCCTAAATTATTACTGCTTAGCTGCTTAACTACTAATACTCCTCCTCGTTAAAGAAAAGGACAAAACCCTCTACAGGCCATTCAGAGGCCGTTTTTGAGGATTTCGAAAGATTTTAAGGCAGATTTCAATGTTCTTATATGCCGTCAGATACCAGTCGTGGTTTCTTCCTAAAATCCGCTGTAAATGTCTTCGCTTCTTTGTCGCAAAAATACAAAAACCAATGGAAAAACCAATACTTTTGGTGGCATATGATACGCTAGGCGGATTTTTTTTGGTAATTATAATTTTTCTAAAATCGCTCTTTTTGGAAAAAACTGAAGATGCCATCATATTCCAACATATTCCAACCAGAGACATCGTTTCGCACTCAAATTGTCGATTTGGAAAACGAAGACAAAAAATCTGCCTGATGGCCCTCATTATCTCAAGCTTTCAAACGCAAAATACATACTAAAATGCAGGATGAGGGTTTATCAAGTTATTTTCATACTCCTTGCGTACGTTGCTTTGCCATAATCAGTCCTCCAGAAGTTGCTTCAAGTTCATGACAGTTGAATCCACAAACGGAACCGCATCAAAAAAATCACCACGTGGCAAATTCCGAGATTCGCCACGTGGTGGATAAAGAGAAATAGATCAATTTAAAGCCTTATTTCACATGAATCTACAAATGAGAGCGGGGATCTGCTGCCACAATCACCTTATCATTCATTTCAGACTTACATTACTGAGCCATCGCATATGTGATAGTGTATCCTGACGCAACTGAACCTGCCGTTCTCGCCCTATTACCGTTAGAACAAGAAACAATATCCTCAAAATATGCTCCATTAGAAAGTGCTTGGAACAAAGGAAGCGGATCATTATCGTTACGTGTACGCAAATTAAAGCACATCATTACTTCATATCCATCTTCCAATGCCCGCTCAGCAAATGACTTCGCGTTTGCTGTAGAATTATAATTACCAAGATTAAATGAAATTGGAGACCATTTATTGGTTGTCATCCCAGTAATTCCACTTGAAGTATAGTAGCTTCCGAAATAACCATGATATGCGAAATCAATGCAAGCAGAAGCCCCTGCATCTATTTGACTAGTGTTGCCCCAATCGAACACAGTGATAAGTTTATCAGACGGCATAAGGGCATGAAGTTTTTTGATAATTTTAGCAAAAGAATCTGATACAAGTGAACCGCTATAATTAGCATACTCATCATCGAACCCAACTCCGTCAAGTCCATAACGATTTACCGCATAAGCTAGAATTGCAGCAAATTGTGTGCTCTGCTCTTCTGTCATATTAGCTACACCGATACCCTGCCAATCACCAAGAATTGTAAGCAGGACTTTGATTCCCTTTGCTTGAAGAGGTGCTACATAAGTAGCTGCACCACCATTCTCCAGAACATTGGTCAGTTTATCATTCAAATAAAGAGTCGGATTGCCATTACCATCCTTGTGTATGTTTGCCGCAAACAATTCTACAATGTCAATGAACGATGTACCATCAGACATGGTGTAGTCGCCGGCATTGAGAGGATTGACATCATTCGTCTCCACATATACTGCCATTTTAGGAGTTTTCTGATTGAAAGCTCTTGTAGAGACCATTGACTTTTCAGGCTTAGCATCCTGAATCTGTGGTTGTTCAATTTCATTACATGAAAGAATACCGAATAAGGCTGTAAAAACAGCTGTAACCTTAAATAACTTTGTCATAATCTTAATAATTTAGTTTAAACATGAAATCCATGATACTGATAGTATATCGAATGTATCATATGCTTGAGCGGTTTTATTGGAAGGGCAATTATTTTTGATTGTAACCTTGAAATCACCCTCCACCTTAAGTTCTTTTTCCCACGACTGCTTCTTGCCTTTTAATGTAGCGAATGCAACACCATCACCATACTCAACAATAATGTTGTCATTATACAATTCAGCACCGGATGCAGATGTCAATTTGACGTTAATGGATATGCCCTTTTGCATCGATTTAGGCATAGTGTGATATCCATATTCAATCCGCATTTTTTTGCATCCACCGGAAATAGACGGTGATTCCAATTGACCTGGGGCATTTGTACCACCACTTAACCCCACAACAGATTCAACGGACTCGCCCACAAAAATGTTTTTAACTTCAAATAATTTAGTAGTTGTAGTGGTCCAATTATCTGAAGAAGTAAAATTTCCCCAAGATGTAGAGGCAGCCAAGTACGCCGAATCCTGATATAGAGACTTGAGGTCCACAGTCTTCCATTTTTCCTCCACGACGACCTTTGCCTGCTGGACAATATTGAAAGACTGGACTTTTGCGCCATCCACACGCACTTCCACTTCAGCAGTTCTTTGAGTTGCTTCAGTGTTCTGGGCGACAGAGAATGTCACATTATCGGTGCGCAACGCCTTTGTCTCAACAAGGGTTATCCAAGTTTTTGCTGCCTCAGGAACAACGATTTCGTAGTCAAGATTCGTTGTGATTTCCACTGTCACAGAACCTCCTTCAGCAGGAACAGGTGTCGCATCTGCCTTCACATCAAGTTTACCCTCAGCAATTGAGAGAATCTTTCCTGACATCACGCCATTGCCGTTTACAGCCACAATCAGAATAGATGCGTCCACCACAGGAGATGGCGCAGTGATTGAAAGTTGCCCCTTAGTTGCAGAAATCGGATTTACTTTGACGGTGTAGCCGTTTTCCGGAAGAGCTCTCACGATGGCATTGTCCGCAGAAATGAGAGAATACTCAACATTAACGGTCCCTCCCGCCTTGATTCCTATTTCATCTGCCTTAATGACCAGCGCGAAATTCTGTCCCTTTGGAATCACGATCTCCCTGTCCGAGAGTTCGATAACGACGCTGTTGTTCTCCACATCTTCACGGACATTCTTGATAAGACCGAGTCCAGATGTTCCAGCGTCACCGATAACAACCCAATCAGTTCCGTTCGTAGAGAACAAGAATTTGCCGTCTTCTACTTTAATCTTAGGAACAGTAACCTCTGCCGTTGCCGGAACTTTCTGCCCATTGACCAGAAGCCATTCGCCGTCCAGAGTCCAATAATATTTACCATCAGAGTCTTGACTGATACTGATAACAGGAGATTTACCATCCTTGCCATCCAATCCGTCAGTTCCATTTTTACCATCCAAACCCTTTTCACCATTGTAAATGGTAATGGTGCCGGATTTTTTGAATGTAATCGTATAGCCATTTCCAGCAGGCAATTTCTCGACAGAGACAATCTGGTCCTGGTTATTCAAAGCATCAACCGCAGTAACCAGGGATGTCAAGTTGCTGTTGATTTTTTCCACCAGCAATCTAAGTTCGGTGACTTGAGATTCGAGATTGTCAACTCTGCCCTTTATTTCAGTATCGTCGTACTCTTGACATCCTGTAAAGAATAACACAAGCACTGAAACCAAAGATAGGATTCTTGAAAATACTTTCATATTGTATTCCTTAAGATAAATGGTCTCCAATAATTTGCAGATCCTTACCGGAGACCTGGTTATTAGATATTATTAAATGATATTCTTCTTCGATATAACTACCAATCCTTGCCCCATTTGTTATAGTTGGTGGGATGAGACGGGGTAAAGACGTAATTGGTCAGCCGCCTCGGACTTATCTGAAGATAGCTTCCATACCATACTCTTATGAATGCATCCATGATATTGTCCCCCTCATAAGAGTCCTGTAGAATGGATCGCACATCATAGAAAACTGATATATTGCTATTGGTGAATTCACTCTTGTCATATTGTTCGAGAGCAAAGAGCGAATCATCCTGTTTCCTATAGCACGTCACATTGCTGACACCATATCTTCTCGGATTCAGACCAGCAAAAGGCTTGCGTGGATGCAGTTTGGAAACTGACGGCAATTCCTGATGCCAAGGGTCCACAATCTGGACAGGCTCGTCATTGGCGCAATAGCCAGACCAGGCGTAGTCGATGAATTCACCCACCCTGATTCCACCGGTGGCTTCAGTGTCCCAGAAATACTCTGTCGGCTCTTCATAGTCAGTGACTGTCAGCAGTTTGTTCGGACCAAGAAGTTCGCGCAGTTTCTTGATAAGTCTCGGGTATGAGGTGGTGTTGGTTTTTTGGAAACCTTTTTCCTCAGAAACTGCATAGTTGGCATTACGGTCCCAAAGATTCACCCCATCAAGTCCATAGTAATCAACAACTTTCTTCACGGAACGGGCAAACTCGCCAATTTGATTGTCCGTCAAATTGCAGAACCCTATTCCCTGTGCTCCGCCGTCGATGCAGATACAGACCTTGCGTCCGCTCTCCTGAACCGGGAGTACGCGCTCGGTGAAATGCTCGAGCACATAACGAAGGTCATTGTTCAGCTTGAGTTCCACCTTGCTGTCATAGAAAATGGATGCCTGACGCAAATTCACGATGTTTCCAAGTCCCCTATGATAGTTCCTGTCGCTAATATTCTCGAGGATGAAATCATTGGCAAGCCTTGGGTCAAAAACGGCGGTATTCAAGTAAAAGACGGTGAACATATCATTTCCCATATAGAGTTCATATCCATCCGGATCAGAATAGGTGTCTCTTACCGTTACATCCACATAGATGTTCTTTGAAGTTGTACCATTCCATAAGGAAGACACTGACAATGGCAGCAAGTACCTTCCTGCATCCAAAACATTGTCCAACGGATTCATTGCGAACAGACGAAGTTGTGTCACAGCAGTAGATGTAGCTCCCTCATGTAAATCCAGAGTCTGTTTGTCGAGAAATTTATAGAAAGGTTCAGGAAGCAATTTATAATCTTCGCCTTTCATCCGACCATACTCTTTGACAACATCCACATCACCGACATTGATCTGAATTATCTGTTCCTCCTTAGCGGGATGCGAAGAATTGGCATAGAGACCGAAGGTCTTGAAACCGTTTCCTTTCCGGAATTCCACTTTCACAACATTGTCCGCAGTATTCTCTGCGCGGAGCGTGACAGCGGGTTCTTTGTCAGAAAGGTCTTGAAGAGCCTCAGAAGAATATTCTATTGACAAATCTTGACATCCTGCCAGGAGTGTCACGGATAAAGCCGCAAACAGAATCATGTATTTCTTTTTCATATTCTATTCCTCCTCTTTGTTGATTTCATGAATCTCGATTCCATCCGGCCAGATTATGTCACCGACAGCTTTCCCGTGGTTGCCGACCCAAGAATAGTCTTTGACCACATTTCCTTCGCCATCGTTGAATTTCCAATACCCGATAAGATCTTTCTGGTCTTTAGGATTCTCAATTCTATACATATTCTTCCATATTTCATCTCCAGTCCTGGCAACTCGCCATACTCTTGCCTCGGCAATCTTGCCCTGCAATGGACGGAAATCATTGTAAGACTTACCAATGAAAAACTGATAGGCTTCCGGCATTCCCAGAGCTCTCATTGCCAATGTAATCTTGTTATCAGCTGTCGGACCTGCGACTCCGGCCTCCTTCACTTCGTCAATCAATTTACCATTGACATAAATCCTTGCAACACGTTCATTCTGGTCGTATGTGCAGGCAACGTGATACCACGAGCCCGAATAGAGTTTCTTCGCCGGATCGCTCTTTGACGGTAGTTTACCGAACTGGGAGCCGTTGCCGCTTCCGTCAAACTGAAGACATTGACGCTCGAAGTTTGCATCTCCTATGCGAAGTAGAAGATACTGTTCCACTCCCATGACTGTAGAAATATTGCAAACGCCATCCTTGTTGTCCAAGTCGAAACGGTCCACATTTACGAGTGCCTCATACGTAAGAGCGGTGAGCCCATTATAGGCATCTGCCACTTCCCCAGGAGTGTCCATCAGAGGGAATTCAATCCAATTATCCGTGAGTTGGGCCGCCACAGTAATCGCTGATGAGCGTTTCACCAGATAATAGGCAACGGACGAACCATCCATTGTCGAGATATCTTCAGAAGAAAGCCTTACGGGAAGAAGATATGTCTTATCTGTCTCCATGGCGCCTGTCTGGTCTTCTCCCTGTCCCATAAGGTTTTTAAACCCGATAGACACCTTCTCAGAGTTCACTTTCCCGGCTTCAATGGTAACCGACACCGGCGAAAAATCCAGATACGCATCTGGGAGAAGCTGATAATCAGTGCCATAGCGATGATTAAAAGCATCCGTCAATGAAGCGTCCACTGAAATTGTCGCTTTGACGTCCTTATCAGAAGGGTAGGAAAGGGCGACGCAAAGGTGCTTTTCCAAACTGCCGACCCTGTTGCCAAAAGTCGCAGCCTGCGTCTGGCTGGTAGCGCTCACATCAAGATAAGCGCAATTATCGAATACATGGTCAACAGGCTCGAATCTGTTACAGGAGACGAGCAAAGCCAGAACAGCGATACGTATTATGAAGTTAAAATTTCTCATATTCTTTACGCTTTTAAGGATTCAATCTATGAATGATGGAGCGAAGAGCCGACCAGTTCATATCATAGTGATAATAGTCAGATTCAATGTCGTAAACCGCAAGTCCAGCCATAGGGCCATAGCTTATAACGTTATCCGCCATCGCATCAAGCACGGGCAATTCCACATTTTCAGGATTACGGAATGCTCCTTCTTTCGATACGGAGAGCAGCATCTTGTCTCTTGGTACTCCTGTCTCAAGAACATCGCTGAGGAAATTTCTGAGATCAAAGTCGGTTTCGATAGTCTCCGTCGACAGCACGAAGAGGTCTATCTTGTCAATGTCTTCCTTAGATAGAAGTTCAGGATTACCCTCGAATACCAGCATTTGATTCTCCGCTTTTGCTGCAGACAGTCTGCCGATTGCTGCAGATGCGCTCTCTGAGGTCGACGCCGTGAAAGAGAAGCCGTCAAGCGAGTGTTTTAAAACAGTAGAGACCGCCTTGTCAATTGCGTTTCCGGCATTTTCAGACTTGACAAGATCAATTTGATATAGGAGCTTGATGTTCACCGCTTTCATTCTCGCCATGTCCTCCTCGTCATATTTAGAGAAGTTCTCACCATTGGTCAGACTTACCATATCAAGACTGTCAGGAAGACTCCTCAAGCAGCCCTTCTCATTCTGAACGCCTTCCGGAGAATTTTCAAAACGTATATATGTCAATTTATGTGGGCGATTCTTGTAATCACGCACCCTTGCCTGGTACCCGGACCATTCTGCCGGATTGTTCTCCCACGGCATAGTCTCTTTTATACCGACACTCTCTACCTTCGTCCAATCAGAGCAGGATGCAATGAGCAGAGCGGAAGATGTAATAGCAATCAGCCGTTTCAATATATTCTTCATTGTCTATTGTTTTATAGAGTTGTACGATTTGCAGTCCCACCAAACTCGGGTAGCGAATGAATCTCCGCCACCTTCGGAAGATTCCGAATTCAACATTGAGATAGCACCGCTCAAGTTTGCACCATTTCCAGAGTATTCCTCGACAGGATATGTCAGTCTTCTGGCATGATTGTTAAGGTCAACATTGTCCGGACCGAGGTTCTGAGGAGCCGGAAGCAGTTTCGGATAACCGGTCCTGCGATATTCCGCCCAAGCTTCGTTTCCAAGAGGAAATATTGCAATCCACTTTTGAGTGATAATCTGCTCAAGATTAGTCTCTTCGTCACCTTTCTCATCCCATGCAACCTTACACTCGGTCGTCTTGGACGCGGCGCTATATTTTCCCAACGGGTCAATATACTGAACCGGTGTGCTGCTGGCATCAGCAAGGTAATCGTCGGCTCCGGATGCGCCTTTTTCGGCAAAAGAGAGACGGATCCCATTTTCATAGTATTCTTTTGCCTTAGCTTTGTCTCCGGCAAATCGAAGTTGATACTCCGCCAGAAGGAAATTCACCTCCGCGGCATTCATCCAAAGAATCGGACTGTCGGAATTGACAATAAGGTTCGAATAAGCATCTATCGCCTCACTTTTCTTTGACACGGTCGAACCAATGCGAATACCTACGTACTGCGGATTGTCCCCGGTACTCTTGAGGAACATTTTTTCAAGTCGAGGGTCATTATAACCAGTCATAAAGCAAAGAATATCCGCCCCGACACGATGGTCGTTCCAGCTGTTGTATATCAGAGGCATCCTGTTTTCGGTCGGTTTCAAGAAAGCATTGTCCTCATTGGACAGGATGAGACCAGACGAGACAGCTTCTTCCGCCTTCCTGCGCGCAAGTTCTGGATTCCTGTAGCTGATTCGCATTGCCATCCTAAGTTTCAGCGAGTTTGCATACTTGAGCCATTGAGCGATATTCCCGGAATATACCCTGTCGTATGTGCTCCATCCGGAAGAAGGAAGTCCGACATTGGATGAAAATGCCTCAATCGCATCGTCAAGTTCCTCGAACATTTCGTTATAAACAGTTTCCTGCGAATCATATTTGACGGTTATTTTTTCCGTCTTCAATATATCGCCGTATGGAATCGGCCCGTAATTGTCAGTCAGACGATGCATTACGGCCACACGGAAAAGACTTGCGAAAGCTCTCGCGACTTCGTCCTCAGTGCCCCCTACGATTCCGCGATATGGGGCATAGAGTTCAGTTATGATGTCCGAGAACGTTGCCTTTCGCCAGTCTGTCGAAGGATTGAATGTCTCGAAGCGAGTCTGCCAAGTGTCCACTGTACTTCCGACATAACCGCCGAAAGGTCCTCCTGAAAGGCTTTCAATGAACTGATATTGATGTTCCTCTACCGGAACAACAAGACTTTGCAATGCAAGGACCTTTGTTCCTGTGCGATAGTTCTTCGCTTCCATCTGCCCGGATGTAACCTGATTCGGATTGGTATTCAGTCTTTCGAAGCGGTCAGTGCAAGATAGGAGCACCGGTGCAATGACGGCACATATTATCATATTCTTTCTCATAATACATTCCTCCATCATTTTAGAAATCAAGTCTCACATTTATGCCAAGGCTACGAAGCGACGGCATCATGAAATAGTCTATACCCTGATAATTATTCCCGGTAGAAGCTATGGACTCAGGATCGAATGGCGCCTTGCACCATATCATCCACAGATTATGTCCGACGAACGACAGCGTCAGTGCCGCTTTTTCCCTAAACCACTTCCTCGGCATTGTATAGCCCACGGATAATTCCTGAAGACGGAAATTGGTAGCATCATAGGTATAATACTGAGGCAGTCCACTTTGCGAACCTATCTTCTGATACCATTTCTGAGCAGAAATCATCTGTCGATTATTCACAAGCACGCCACCGGCATCTCTGGCATCTGCAGATACCTTAGATACACCATAAAGATCAAGATTGGCTTGGGTCGCGGAATAACAGACACCACCTATGCGTCCGCTGAAGAGCAGTCCCAGATGCAGTCCTTTCCAACTGAAGTCATTGCGCCAGGCCAGATTATACTTCGGGAAAACAGATCCAAGAAACAATTCCTTGCCATTGTCGGCGAGGCTGACTTCTCCATTGTCGTCAAGTTCAATATAACCATAGTTATTCCTCTTCAGATCAGATGTTGTGTAAAGGTCCCCTAGAGTTCCTCCTTTCCTGAGTATGTATTTGGCTTTACCCAACGCCTTGATTTCCAGTTTTTCCAGGTTAAGGTTTTCACCGGTGACGGGATTGACGGCTCCATCGGCGAGATCCCTGATTTCGTTTCGGTTCCAGCTGAATGTGACTCCGCTATCCCATGTGAAGCCCCGCCAAGTATGATTATAACCGACACTCGCCTCGATACCTGTATTTCTTACACTTCCAGTCTGAAGGTAGATTGTCGAGTAGGAAGAAGACGGCGGGAGAGAAGGGTCGAAGGTCTGGTTGTAGGTGTCAGCAAGATACCATGACAAATTCAGGCTCAAGTCCTGCCAGAACCTGGTCTCGACACCGACTTCATATGTCAATGTCCTTTCAGGCTTCAAATCACCAATCGGATAATGTGTCTTATCCTTCCATATTTTGTTCGTAGCATCATACTCATATGTCGGCATTGTCAAAAATCTCGGGAAAGGCATACCTACGGATGCAACGGACGCCCTTAGTTTGAAGTAGTTGACCGCTCCGAAATCCCAAATTGACGTCGGCACCCAAGAAATGCCGACTGAAGGGTAGAAGAACGATCTTTCGGATGAGCCGGCAAGCTGTGATGCCCAGTCGTTACGTCCAGTGGCTGTGATATAGAGCATCTTCTTCCACCCGAGTTCCACGCTGCCGAACACAGACTGAGTTTCATCGTTCCAACCGCTTTTTGACGCACGCTTCTTGGTGTCATCAAGGTCGAAGACATTGAACACATTGGCAAGTCCATTGTCTTGGATAGGGCCCCCATAACGAAGCTCGTCGGTTCCTATATTATTGTACGACGCACCAATATTGGCAACTATAGTCCAGTCTTTGCCCAATGCCTTATCAATAATCAGGATAACATCCGCATAGGTCTGCTTGTCATAAGTGCGCGCTTCCGTATAATGACCATTGAGTCCGCCTTCAGTGAGAGTCGCAATGGATGACGCATATAGCTTTTGAGTGAAAATATTGTCGGCATTGTCAATACGGACACGTGCAGATAAGTTCATCCAATCCAGAATATCATAGCCGGCTGAAAAAGAAAGCATGTAGCGTTTCTTGTTGTTGTTACGCAAGTTGCGATAGTTGATCCAATAGGGATTCTGCATTCTCAGGTCACCCTCAAGGTCTGAACTCCAGAACTGCTCCATAAGTTTCGTTCCTGCATTGTAGCGTTCGAAATTCTTGTAGATTTCGAAGTTTTCTCCTCTCGGGAAAAGATAGACCGGAACCAAAGGATTGGAATAGACTCCTTGATTGGTCATATTCTGATCCTTCTGGACAATATAACTTGCACTCGCATCTATCTTCAACTTGTCTTTCAGGAAATAGCTCGTATTGCGGAAAGTGAAATTATAGCGGTCATATTTATTGTTTGGGATAATGCCGTCAGAGTTGACTGCCGCCGCCGAAAAATACGTCTGGTTTTTGTCGGTACCTCCGCTGACAGTAATGGTATTGGTGTAAGTATGACCTGTCTCGAAATAGTCTTTCGGAGAATAATTGTAGCGTGCAGATTCCGGTATGAAAGGTCCCCAGCTATAGGTTCCGCTGTTACCTGTCTTTCCTCCTAGTCCAGTTCCATAATGGTTCTGAAACTCCGGAAGACGGAAGGGTGAGAGGAACTCCGTGTTACTGGAGAAACTGACCTTCAATTTTCCGGATTGCCCTTTCTTGGTAGTAATCATCACAGCACCGTTTGCTGCCTGCGAGCCGTACAATGCTGCTGCAGCGGCTCCGGTGAGAACGGAGATGGACTGGATGTCCTCAGGGTTAAGGTCCGCGATGGACTCGGACGCACCTTTGGAATCGAATTCGGTTCCTCCGCCTCCGCCAAAGTTGTACATCGGGATACCGTCAATGACGTATAACGCATTGGAAGACTGACTTATGGACTTGTTTCCGCGGAGCACCACTTTGGATGCGCCTCCGACTCCGGAAGAGGAAGTATTTATGGCAACACCCGCCACCTTTCCTGCAAGGGAGTTGATGAAATTGGCATCCTTTACTGATGTCAGCAGCTCGGCATTGACCTCCTGCACATTGTAGCTCAATGCCTTCTGGTCTCGACGGATGCCGAGTGCGGTAACCACTGTGCCTTCAAGAGAGACTGCCTCCTCGTTGAGAGTCACGGTAAAGTTCTTGTTGCTGCCTATAACCCTCCTGACAATTTCATAGCCAAGAGAATTGAACTCCAGGCTCCCTCCCAGAAGATTGCCGGGCACGAGAAGCGTAAAGCGGCCATCAATGTCCGTCGTCGTTCCGGTTGTAGTACCTTGCACGAATACGGATGCTCCAGGAATCGGCAGACCATTATGGTCAATGACGGTTCCGCTGACTGTACGCGGCTCCACCTTCGGTCTATTGGCTAGATAAATGTAATGCCCGTTGATTTTGTAGTCAATGCCAAGCGGGGTGAAAAGTTTGGCGCACACGTTTCCGATGGTCCCGTTTTTCATTGATATGCTTACCTTCCTGGCAAGATCCACTTGACCGACAATGAATGTGAACGGAGACTGTGCTTTGATGCTGTCCAGCGCGCTGTCCAAGGTGACGTTCTTCAACTCAAGATTCAGCCGGATGTCTTCTTTCTGTGGTTTTGCGAAAGATTGGACTGATGAAAGAGTCAGTATTATCATGGAACAGATGAGACAGCAACTTCTTTGCAGAATACTGTTTTTGTTCATAACTTTGGAATTATGGTGATAGGTGTTTGGATATACCTTGCTTTAGTGTTATTCGACCGGCTTATCTCCAGACCTGTGGATGTTCCAGCGTCCGCAGGTCTTTATTTGTTGCGGTTACGGCTGAGGTTGTTGTAACGTTTTATATCATGGCGCAAGTTTTATATGTTAAACTTCTGTGATTGTTCTAGCGGATATGGATTGTTCCTGTCTTGTAGTCGCGCGTGTAACTGAAGTCGGCAAAGTACTGGAGGCTCTTCAATGCCATGTCAATGCCGTCGCTGACCAATAGTTCGCCTCTGGAGATATTAATCTCAGGCTCAGGACATTCCACAATAATCTGCACTCCGAACGAGCGCTCTATTTCACTTATGATGTCACTGAAACCAAGTCCCGCAATGTTGAGTTTGCCATTGGTCCAAAGCAACTCGCCTTCCTGGCTCACCGTATTTTTCGCAAGTATGTTATCGGAAAGAGTAACGGTTTCTCCCGGATACAGATATGCCACCTGTCCGGATTTGCTGTTGACTTTGACCTTTCCTTCTATGAGAGCGACATGGAACGAGTTCTTCTCGGGATATGCATTGACATTGAATTTCGTGCCCAGCACTTCTATATCACTGGCATAGGTGCTCACCACGAACGGCTGGTCAGGATTGTGGGTAACATTGAAAAGAGCTTCTCCGCGAAGTTCGACGTTGCGTTTGCGATCCGAAAATTTCATCGGATACGTCAGTGTCGTTCCTGAATTGAGCTTCACTTGAGTGCCGTCAGGAAGTGTAATGTCCATTCTGCTTCCTGCGGGAACCTCAATGCTGGTCATAGTGTGTGCAAGCATCGAATCCGTACGTTTCGTGGCGACATAACTGCCTGTAAGGAATACTATCATAGCAATGACAGCAGCTGCGGCACTGTAAAGGATTCTCCTGAATATCTTGATCCCTGATTTTTCCCTAGATAGCCCTGCTTCAGCGGTTTCAATCTCGCGGATAGTCTTTCCGTTTGCGGCGAAATGCAGTAACAGAAACATCTTCAGTTCCTTATCAAATTCTTTCTGATGCATCTCGTCGCTCCGCAACCATTCTCCTACGGCTGCGTTTTCTTCGTGTGAAGTTTCTTTTGCGAAATACCTATAAAGCAAGTTCTGGTCAATGTTTGTCATATTCATTTCGTGTTACCTACTATATATAACAACTTAATCTGTCGGATTCGCCAAAAAAATGATAAATTTGCATAGAGAGGAGATTTTAATGATGTCTGACATGCAGGGTGAGATAAAAAAGGACATTTTCGAAGACCTTTACAAAAACAATCTAAAGGTCTTTGAGGATTTTGCCTTCTTCATACTTGGAAATACGGAACAGGCCGAGGATGTCGTGGCAGACTGCTTTATCCGTTTATGGAATGAGCGGGCCAGAGTGTCACGGGAAAAGGCCATCGGATGGATGTACACTTCCATCCGCAATGCCTGCCTGAATCTGTTGAAGAAATCTTCCACCAAAAAAGAGGTCAACGAATCAAGCTCTGACAATGAGGTCTTCGCGGCCACATATTACCAGGCAGCACTCGAAAAGACAGACCTTGCCGGCTTGTACGTTGAAGACATAACCAATCGCCTGAAGAATTGTCTGGCACGTGTTCCGGAAAATCAACGCCGCGCTTTCCTCATGAGCCGTCTCGACAACATGAAGCACAAGGAGATCGCCGCCAAATTGAATATCACAGAGTCAGTAGTCGACCACAGCATACGTAACGTCACCAAACTCCTGAGCATCTATATGAAAGACTATCTGCTGTTTACATTTATCCTGCTGTTCCTCAAGGCGCACAGTTAAACTTAATTTGGCGACAGGCCCTTTTAAGCCCTTTTTTTCTTAAGTACGATTCATATACCTCGATGTGCCACAGAATGCCGTAGAATGGGTATAAAAAATGAGCATCAGTACGTAAAAATCGTACTAATACTCACCTAATTTGCTGATTTTTAATGAATTAGCTTTTAATACTCCTCCTCGTTAAAGAAAAAGTCCTCCTTGGTAGGGTAGTCCGGCCAAATATCTTCTATGCTTTCATATACTTCGCCGTCGTCTTCGAGTTCCTGGAGGTTCTCGATTACCTCTTCCGGAGCGCCTGAGCGGTTGGCGTAATCTATAAGTTCATCTTTAGAAGCTGGCCATGGAGCATCGTCCAGGCTACTTGCTAGTTCAAGTGTCCAATACATATTCTTCTCTCCTATCTTTTAATCTTTTAAATCTCTTAAAATCAATGGTTAACGTTTTTTAATACGTTTCGGGCGGCAAATATAGACAAAAAATCCATATAATGAACTTTTTTTGTCTAATTTTGTAGCAGCAAACGCAATTGTCCGGATGCATAAATCGTACCCGCAGTAGGGAAGCGGTTGAGCACAATCAATTTTAGAACACATAGATCACGTTATGGGATATATCGCTGAAGACTTGTACGACAAGCAAACCACAGAGCAGATAGCCGTGCACGTAAAGGAAATACTCAGACTTCTCGGGGAAAACCCTGAAAGAGAAGGCCTTCTGAAGACACCGGAAAGAGTAGCGAAGTCGTTGCAGTTCCTCACTAAGGGATACTCGCAGGACGGCATTGAAATCGTCAAATCCGCATTGTTCGAAGAAGAATACCAGCAGATGGTGTTGGTCAAGGATATTGAACTTTACTCAATGTGCGAGCACCATATGCTTCCATTCTTGGGGAAAGCGCATGTCGCGTATATTCCTAACGGAAAAATCACCGGCCTCAGCAAGATAGCACGCGTCGTGGAGACTTATGCAAGACGTCTCCAAGTACAGGAACGCCTTACAGTGGAAATCCGTGACTGCCTCCAGAAATCACTCAACCCGCTCGGCGTAGCAGTCGTGATAGAGGCAACTCACACCTGCATGCAGATCAGAGGAATACAGAAATCAAACGCAGTCACCACCACATCCGCATTCTCGGGCGCTTTCCTGACATCAGCGAGAACCAGAAACGAATTCCTGAACCTGATCAGCCACAAGTAGCCGGTTCAGCGGCAAACAATCTTTTCCAGGATAGCGAAAACCTCACATTATCCGAATAAGGATAAATGTGGAAGTAATCGTCCCCGGTCAGCATTGCCGAAAGATTAGCCCGGGAGCGGTTATAGAGAATATGGACAGGCTTGCCGAACTTCTCAGCGTAGGCAAGCTCATAGCCGACACCCAGCGATGGGGAAGTGCACTCCGCAATCACCATATCCGCCTCCCGCAGCCAGGCAGAATCCTGCCTGTAAATGTCAATGTCGCTTTTCTCCGCACCCTCAGTTGCAAGAATTGAAGGGTCTCCGATATGTTCAGTCAGGACAATGTTATCCTTTTTCAGGTATTCGATCATCCTTCTGTAGAGCTCCGCATCCATTCTCCCGCCACGGATAGAACCGGCAAAATATATCTTGAGCATAATAGAATTGTCAATGTCAATGAAATAAAACAGTTACACCGCTACGAATTTAGAGAAAATCCACGAATCACCATACTACATTGACAAAAATAATGACTATATTCGCATGATAAACACATAATGAATATGAAAAGAATATCACTGAAACTTCTGCTTCTCGTGTCAGTCCTGATGACATTTGCACAGTGCAAACCCGCTCATGAAGAACTGAACGTAGTGTCATTCAACATCAGAATGGGCGTCGCCAAAGACGGAGAAAACTCCTGGGAATACAGGAAAGCAGCATCAGCAGAGATGGTGAAAACCCTCGCACCCGACATTATGGGCGTGCAGGAAGCCTTTGATTTTCAGACAGAATATATAAAGGAACAATGCCCTGATTATGACGGAGTCGGAGTCGGCAGGGACGACGGCAAGGCCTCCGGCGAGATAATGATGATTTTCTACAACACCAAGAAAGTAGAACTTGAAAAATGGGGCACATTCTGGCTGTCAGAAACCCCAGACGTGCCTTCTTTCGGATGGGATGCAGCCTGCAGACGCACAGCGACATGGGCATTGCTCAAAATGCGTAAATCCGGGAAAGAGTTCTATTACGTAAATACCCATCTTGACCATAAAGGCCGCGTTGCCGAGAAAAACGGACTAAAATTGATAGTGGACAGGATCGACAGTATCAACCCTCAAGGATTTCCTATGATTCTTACGGGAGATTTCAATGTGCTGCCACAGGATGCTGTCCTCAATGACCTGAACAAGATCATGTCAAGCGCACGCGCAACAGCTGACACTACAGACAGCACGCCTTCTTTCAATGCATTCGGGGAACCTCTCAAACAGGCTGCGATAGGGGACCAGTTCGTGGATCTCGCCACGACAGACGGTCTGACGATAGATTACATCTATTATAGCGGATTCAGCAAATGTCCGAAATTCCGAACTGTGACAGAAAGTTTTGCGGATGTGCCGTATATCTCTGACCACTATCCCGTTACGGCAACTCTGAAATTCTAAAAAAAAACAGGCGGGACCATAAGCCGGTTTCTGTTATTGTCTCTATCATTTATCTGCGCAACCTACCCCCTAACATCGGGCGGGCAGCCCTCATCTGTCAGTATATTTGGTCTTGCAGGCCCTGGAACCGTACCCGCCCGGCATCGCTGACGGACGTCGTGAGCTCTTACCTCGCGTTTTCACCCTCGCCTTCCGGTATCGGTCGGCAGTTGTTTTCTGTTACGGCATCATAAGATTACTCCCATCTGCGCTTTCCGCAGCAGGGTGCCCTTTCCTGTCCGGACTTTCCTCACTGGTCAATGACCAGCGCGATAGAGCGTCCCACCTGACTTTTGTTTAATAACTAAAAATTCGCTGCAAAGATACAAAAAAATTATTTGAAAATTTCATTAAGCACGCGGGCGAGACGAAGACCGGCACGGAGAAGCTGGGTTTCAATGGTTTCAGTCCATTCGCTCACATAGTCATAAGACAATTTTGAACCGACAGGCGTGGTGTCATAGATCTTCTTGCAGATTTCATAGGTTTCCTTGCCCCAAGACTCAGGAGTACCCTGTGCCATCTGAGCGTCAATTTCCTTGCTGTTGGTGTCAATCTGTTCCACCCACTCTGAATAAGTCCATTTGTGCGCGCTCTCGATAATCCCCGAATCCCAGACTGAGTGAAGGTTGGTGCCTTTTCCGAAATACGTCAGCTGCCAACGGTTTCCGCCGCGGTCTGACTTGTGGCCCATATGCATCGGACAATGCATATCACCCATCAGGTGAACGAGAAACTTCAGTGAAAGCGCCTTCTCTTCCTTGCTCAATTTTCCGCTTTTGAGCGCTGCAACCTGCTCATTGACAGCACGTATAACGTCTCCCTTGTCATTCAGTTCAGCATTTTCGTAAGTCTCATCCGCGTCAATGTTCTTGTAGTGCCAGGTGCTCGTGTGCTTGTATTGTGGAGTATGACTGGCATTGTCCATCCAGTTTGCCCAATAAACTATGGATTTACCGTCAAGAATTTCGCCAATCTGCTTCTGAGCCTTCTTCGTGAGATGTTTCTGAGCGATCGCACAAGTCACATCATGCCCCTTCTGTCCCCAAGAATAGCCGTTCACTGACACGGCCAATAGACCTGCACAAAGGCAGACCAGTTTCAATGTTCTGTTCATATTATCAATGATATCTAAGATTTGTTTCCTTACCAATAATGACACAAATTTCGTCTAATTTTTGCAAACTTGCAATGCCGTATTTTACTTCTTGCCTTAAAGATATTTCTGCCAGTTTGCTTATAATCGTTTTATATCTTACCTTTGTAGGACTAAAAATAAAACATTTTTCAAGTAAATAATAACGATTCGTTATGAGCGAAGAGAAATTCAGAATTGAATCTGACCTTCTTGGCGAACTTCAGGTTCCGGTTGATGCCTATTATGGTGTTCAGACACAGAGGGCCATCAACAACTACAAGATTTCCAATACCAGAATGTGCGACTACCATGAGTATGTCATTGCAATGGCCTGCATCAAACTGGCTGCTGCACAGACGAACAAGGAACTCGGCGCGATAGACGGGATGATTGCAGACGCTATCGTAGAGGCCTGCCGCGAAATCATCGGCGGCAAGTTGCACGACCAGTTCCCTGTAGATATGATGCAGGGCGGTGCCGGAACATCAGTGAACATGAATGCCAATGAAGTGATTGCCAACAGGGCTCTTGAAATCATGGGCCACAAGAAGGGCGAATACCAGTTCTGCTCTCCGAATGACCACGTAAACTGCGCTCAGTCCACCAACGATGCCTATCCTTCCGCTTTCCGTTATGCGTTCATCCGCATGAACAGGAATCTTGTGAAGGCGCTAAATGACCTTATCGCAGCATTCCAGACGAAGGGAGAAGAGTTCAAGGACGTAATCAAGATGGGACGCACCCAGCTTCAGGATGCAGTGCCGATGACTTCAGGACAGGAATTCCACGCTTATGCTACAAATCTTGGCGAGGAAGTTCTGAACATTGAGAGAAACGTGAACCTTCTATATGAAATCAATATGGGTGGTACGGCCATCGGTACCGGTCTTAACGCGAAGCCTGGTTTTGCTGAACTGTGCGCCAAGAAACTGACCGAGCTTACCGGCGAGAAGTTCATCGCCGCTCCTGACCTCGTGGAGGCTACTCCGGATACAGGTGCTTATGTAAGCTATTCCGGCGCTCTCAAGAGACTGGCAGTCAAACTTTCCAAGATTTGCAATGACCTCAGGCTCATGGCTTCCGGACCTCGTTGCGGCTTGAAGGAAATCAATCTTCCTCCTATGGCTCCTGGTTCTTCCATCATGCCTGGCAAAGTGAATCCTGTCATTCCTGAAGTTACCAACCAGGTCTGCTTCAAGGTCATCGGCAACGATATGACAGTTTCATTTGCCGCAGAGGCCGGACAGCTTCAGCTCAATGTAATGGAGCCGGTTATTGCCGAGTCCATTATGGAAAGCATCACTTGGCTGACCAATGCCATGAACACGCTCCGTGAAAAGTGCATCGAAGGAATCACCGTAAACAAGGAGCGTTGCTACGAGATGGTCAAGAACAGTATCGGCATCGTGACTGCCCTTAACCCGATCATCGGTTACAAGGCCAGCACCAAGGTAGCCAAAGAGGCTCTCGAGACCAACCGTTCAGTTTACGACATTGTCCTTGAGCACGGCATCCTCACCAAGGAGCAGCTCGACAGTGCCCTCGACCCTAAGAACATGATCGGCTAAAAACAGAAGCACAATATAACGAGTGGGAGAAGATCTTGACGGTTCTTTTCCCACTCATTTTTTTATATATCAGAACATACAGAAATAAAAATAGGAATTATTTTTCGTAACTTCGCATCTTTTGAAACGAAGATTGTATGCAGAGAGACGCCATAGATTTCGGTTCGGACAGCATTCCGAAACTTTTCAGCAAGATGCTTCTGCCGACCTTGCTGGGGATGCTGTGCATTTCAGTGATGACGGTCATTGACGGAGTGTTCATCGGACATGGCGTAGGAAGCGATGCGCTTGCTGCCGTAAATATCTTTTCACCGTTCTGGCTTCTGATGACAGCCACGGGACTTATGCTCGGCATCGGCTGCTCAGTAGTGTCGTCGATCCATCTGTCTCAGGACAATGTGAAGGCCGCACAGATCAACCTCACACAGACATTGATATTCGGAACAGCATTGACATTGATCATCACCATTCTCGTCTCGGTATTCAGCACACAGACTGCGTACCTGCTCGGCTCTTCAGACCGGCTTCTTCCGTATGTGCTTGATTATCAACGTTGGCTGGCGTTGGCATTCTGTGCCATGTTCCTCCAGTCAGTCGGACTCCTTATAATCCGACTGGACGGCTCGCCGACATACGCAATGTTTACATCATCATTGCCCGCCATTATCAATATCATCCTCGACTATGTATTCCTTTTTGTCCTGCACAAAGGTCTTGAGGGCGTGGCAATCGCCACTTGCATCGGTCTCTGGACAGGTGGCGCCATGGTGCTGTTCTACATTCTGTTCCTGTCCAAATCAATGAAACTGTACCGTCTCAAGTGGTCACTGAAAAGTCTCATGCTTTTCGCAAGAAACATATGGTACCAGTTCAAACTCGGATTCTCGGCTTTTCTTGGAGAATGCAGCATATCCGTATTGATGTTCATAGGCAACTATGTGTTTATGAGGTATTTGGGAGAAGATGGTGTGGCGGCGTTCTCCATTGCGTGCTACATAATGCCTTTTATTTTCATGACAGGCAATGCCATTTCCCAGTCCGCCCAGCCGATTATCAGCTATAATTATGGAGCAGGCCGTGCCGCCCGCGTGAAAGAAGCCCGTAAAGTGGCATTGGCCGCAGCGATAGGAGCCGGGATAATACTGTCAATGGCATTGGCCTTCGGAAGCAAATATGTCACGGCACTCTTCCTTAGCGCAGATGCCCAGGCCTACAGAATCGCCTCCGCAGGAATCCCGCTGATGGCTTCAGGATTTGTTTTTTATGTTGTCAATGTCACGATTATCGGATATTTCCAGAGCATTGAACGGGTGCGGCCGGCAACAGTTTTCTCATTGGC
>UMEF01021074.1_pt1 | contig 22221 bp, 15 predicted proteins | sample 1964671 | NCBI WGS metagenome assembly UMEF01 (sample SAMEA4836012, study PRJEB28245) | human gut metagenome | biome: gut microbiome; material: fecal sample | place: Denmark | collected 2008 | reverse complement strand
TGCAACAGTTGGTTTTACTGTCGGCTCTACTGTTGGTGCTGCGGTTGGCTCTGTTACATTTCCGTCAATTCCGGATACCTCGAAGTTTATCTTAACGGCATTCATCGTCTGATAGTTTACATTATTAAAGTATGCCTTATAATTTGAATTTTCTACCGTCACATTATTGATGTGGGTATTTGCCCAAACATTAATAAATGAGAAATTAAAGATTGGACAAATCAGACCATCATCGGATGCCTTCTGTGATACATCATAGGTAAAAGTATCATTTTTCATGGTATATTTCTGTCCATTGATCTCGAAGGATTTTACCTTTACCGTTGCTTTATTAAATACTGAGGCCTCATCATCTGCCACATTGATATCTTTAATGTAAAGAGAGCCAATATTCTGCAGCTGGCTCTTGGTTGCCTCCAGAGACAACGAGAAGTCTCCGCCGCCGGAATAAATATCAACATACTCATCACTGATCACAGACTGCCAGCTTGCGGTTTCCAGCAGATACATTTTAGCTCGTACATATTCTGCCTTTGGCACTGTCACCTGACAGGTTGCCTTGTATCCCAGAGGCACAGACGCTGTAATGGTGCAGGTTCCTGCTCCAACTGCGGTTACCTGTCCCTTGGAGTTCACAGAAGCAACGCTCTCATCGCTGGAGCTCCACACAACCTTATCCTTGCTGTCGGCCGGTGTCAGCGTCGCGGTGAGCTGCTGCTTCTCATCTCCGATATGAACGGTCAGAGATGATTTATTCAGTGTAATTCCTGTAGCAGTTGCAGACTGATCTCCGCCATAGATCTCCATCATGGCATCCATCAGCTCCTGGTGAACAACCTTATTGGAATAACGGTCGATAATTGCAAATCCATATTCTCCGTTATAACCGTTGTCCCATGCAACCGGAATCATACCATACTGCTTTGCATAGTAGCAAACCTTCTGATAATATTCGGCACGGCAGATCTTATTCTGACTGTCGTAATTTCCCTTATTGATGGCACCAAACTCTCCAATGACCACAGGATATCCCTGGGAAACAAATTTGGTATACATTTTTTTGAACTGGGATGCCATATAAGACTCATCGCCCCAGCCTGGTTTCTTGGATGCATCTGTGACACTGTCACCCCACTGGGTCACAGCTCCGGACTCAGTACCACAGAAATCCCATGGATCATAATAATGAACAGAGATCATAATTCTTTTCTGTCCGGATGCGATATTAGAAGAAAGATAATTATCTGTCGGCATTTCAAAGCCATAATCCCCTGCCGTATAATCAATATTGGTATTCCATCCAGGGATCAACAGCCATCTCTGATCGTTGTTACCGCCGGATCTGCGTACGATATCCACGAAAATCTGATTGTACGCATTTATATTTGCATAGGCACTTCTGCCGGGGGTTCCGTAAGTTCCATCAAACTCCTCGTTCATAGACTCAAAGATCAGATGCTCGTCATAACCTTTGAAACGATCGGCAATCTGCTCCCAGCATGCTTTGTATTTTGCTTTAATCTTTGTCTGGTCACCACTTCCGCACAACAGCCATCCGCCGTTTACTGTGGTGTAGCCGTCACCGTGCATATTCACAATGGCATACATATCATTGTCCACACAATAATCCACCACCTGCTGCACACGGTCAAGCCATGTAGAATCAATCTTGTATCCGTTATTGTCATCGATCATGCTCAGATAAGATACCGGAATACGGATTGATTTGAAGCCGGCATCCTTCGCTGCAAGAACCAGATCCTCTGTGAGCTTTGGATTGCCATAGGCTGTTTCGTTCGGAGTGCCTGCACTTGCGGCCTCCAGTGAGTTTCCGAGATTGTACCCGACCCCCATCGCCTCCGTGATCTGCGACTGGTTCAGGTTCTGAAAGCTGCTTCCGGCAGCTTTTGCTGTTTTCGCTGTCATATTTGGGAGCGACAGCGAGGTTGCCACCATTGCCATACTCAGGACAATGGCCATTGCTTTTTTTCGTAAAGCCATAAAAGTCTCCTTCCCGGCTGATCAGAATGTAATTTCTAAATGTAATTGTCCAAAAAACAGGACTGAAGAAACGATAAAAAACAATGATAAATCCCCACAAAATATAAACTGTTTTTCACGATCGTTCCCTGTTTTTAGCTCAGAAAAAAGACATCCTTTGTCCCCACAAAAAATGTCTTTCCACATCCTAATCACGCCCAATACATTACTGAAACAACTCCCCCACAGAGTTGTTTCTTTTGCTACAAAAAATATATTATCATCCTTCTCCAAAATATGCAATACGATTTTACAAATTTTGTGTACAATTTTTACAAAATGGAATTCGAAATAAATAATTTTTTGTGCACGATTTATTAACACTTTTAGATATTTTTTTATAATTTCTAATTGAATATCAACAAAAAATTCTGTATCATAGAAAGTGAATAATTACGAATGAGAGCGTGTAAAGCATGAGCAAAATAATCGAGAATATATTTTACAAACAACGGGAGGACTTCTACCGGAAGTACAAGAACCGCAACAAACGTTTTACCTTTCCGGAGGATATCACCATGACAAAGGGGATTCCCTATGCCACGGATGGTATCAAAGCACATCGTCTGGATATAATGGAGCCGTCAGGCACTGCCCCGGCAGAGGGATGGCCTGTGATCATCAATATCCACGGAGGTGGCCTGCTTCTCGGCAGCAAGGAGTTTAACCAGTATTTCTGTGCCAGACTCTGCACTCTGGGTTATCTGGTCTTTAATGTGGAGTACCGGCTGATCCCGGACTGCACGATCTATGACCAGATCAGTGATATTTTTCAGGCGATGGATTTTATTCAGAAGAAACTGGACAGATATCGCGGCAATTCCGCTGATGTTTATGCCGTAGGTGACAGCGGCGGTGCATGCCTTCTGGTATATGCCACGGCCGCACAGCGCAATCCAAAGGTTGCAAAAGCCGCCGGTGTGACACCTTCAGCATTACCTCTGAAGGCACTTGGTCTGATCAGCGGTATGTTTTATACGAACAAATTCGATCAGATCGGACTTTTTATGCCAAAATACCTTTACGGACCGAAATACCGCCGCTCTGCGTTTGCACCATATGTCAACCCGGAGCACCCGGACATTATGAAATCCCTGCCACCATGCTTTCTGGTCACCAGCGGCAAAGACCATCTGCGCCGTTATACCATGCAGTTTAAGATGGCACTGGACCGTGCTCAGATGGAGTCCCAAATTATGGACTTTCCTGATGATCCACGACTGACTCACGCTTTCAGTGCATTTGAACCGGAGCTGCCGGAAAGCACACAAGTATTTCATGCAATGACAGATTATTTTAAAAAGCTGTGACACACAAGAAATGAGGAAATTCTATGAATTACGACGAAAAACTATTTAAAGAAAAAGCAAATCGGAAGGCACGTAAAATCTGGTTGATCTTTGCCATTCTCTTATCTGCCAATTATGGTTCTGACTTTTCCCAGGGGCTGTACAGTGCCGGTTATTATCTGACATTTCTGGCATTATGCTGGATCCCGTTTATTGCCGGAGAGATCCTGCTCCGGGTCAGGGGTTGGGATACCACCCGTTACAAATTTGATCTGGTCATTGGCTACGGTATCTTCTATACCTATGTGATCAGTACCACATCATCACCGATCGCATTTACTTATATACTGCCGGTGACAAGTCTTCTGGTGATCTATAAGGATCAGCTGTTTATGCGGTACTGCGGTATTGTCAATGCCATTATCATTATCGGAAGCTCCGTATACCGCTACATGGTGCTGGGTATGAATTCCGCCACCAATATGAAGGACTATCAGCTGGAGCTTTCCTGCATTATCCTTTGTTATATCTGCTACGGCATGTCCATCCGCCATCTGAATGAATCGGACGGCACTATGACTGACAGCATCAAAAATGATCTTCACCGCGTGATCACTACCGTAGAGAAGGTAAAAACAGCCAGCAATTCCATTATGGACGGCGTGATCGTAGTCCGGGAGCTTGCTGGCGAGAACAAACACGGAGCTGATATTGTTGCTTCCCGGATGGATACTCTCAACGACAACAAAACAAATCTGCAGGATACGACAAGCTCCTCTGTGGATATGACCTCTGATATCAGCTCACAGGTACAGCAGATTGCTGTCATGATCGGAGAAGTGGTAACACTGATCGATGAGTCCGGCACTCACGCCAAAAACAGCTCCGTTGACTTAAAGAGTCTGCTGCAGACCACACAGACCATGTCCGAACTTTCCTCCGAAACGGAGCAGACACTGCAGGCATTTAAGACAGAGTTCGAAATGGTGAAGGAGGAAACCGGAACTATCGAAAAGATCAACAACCAGACAAACCTGCTGGCATTAAACGCTTCCATTGAGGCCGCCAGAGCCGGAGAAGCCGGCAAGGGCTTTGCCGTTGTTGCAGATCAGATCCGTACCTTAAGTGCTGAGACTAAAGAATCCTCCGGCCAGATCCAGGAGGCGCTGATCCGTCTGGAAGGAACCTCCGACTGTATGACAAATGCGATTGAAAATACCCTTCATCTGATCCAGGATACACTCCAGAAGGTATCCAAGACGAATGAAAGTGTAACCACTATTACCGCAGATTCCACGGAGATCGAGAAACACATACATACCATTGATGATGCAATGAAACAGGTGGAGCAGTCAAACCATCAGCTTGTAACAAATATGGGACAGGTATCCGCGACCGTAGAGGACATGACCTCCGGCATTGCGGATTCCAATGAAATCTGTCACAAAATGTTAAGTAAATACGATGAAACTGCCGTCAATATCGACACAATTGAAAATGTCGTTGAATCCCTGATGTGCGAGCTTGGCATTGGCGGATTTATGGGACTGGAGGATCTGACACCCGGTATGAAGGTGATCGTCTCTCCTGATGATACATCAAACAACACATACCATGGCGAGCTTGTGGAGGAAACACCGCAGGGCATCTCGATCACACTCCCTTCTTCTGCCAGAATCACAGAAACCACACCTTGCCACATACAGGTTACAGCAGGCAATGTCCTTTACTGCTGGGATAAAGCAAAGATCTTCCCGGATGATAATGGAATCTATCAGGTACAGATCAGTTCCCGTCCAAAGATCAATAACCGCCGTAAATATCCTCGTATGGATATCAATAACGACTGTCTCATCACTGTCCCGGAAACCGGACAGGAGTTTACAGGCAGGCTGGAAAATATCAGCGGAAACGGTTTTGCCTTTACTACAGACGCCGCTTTCTTTGCTACTGCAAAGGGTACAAGGATCACCCTGCAGATCCAGCATTTTGAAGTTCCATCCCATAGCCTGCTGGAGGGACGTATTATCCGCTGTTCTAATAACGAGGGACATTACATTGTGGGCTGTCAGATGCCGGAGGACGATCTGTTCCTGATGAAATATGTTGAAGAGCATCAGTAAACCAGCCGCTGGCTATTGTCGAAATATTGGTAACTCAAACTTTCTTATATCAAAAACACCACGGTTTGAAGTTGTTATAAAGAATATCTTTTTAACTCTCCAGATCGTGGTGTTTTATTATTTCAACATTTTGTTATTTAACCCCAGAAATCCTGTGTGGCATAAACCAGCCATTTGGCAGAAGCATTGTATGCGACACCGACTCCAATATATTTAAAGCTTGGGGTCAGGATACCGTTTCTGTGACCGGAGGAACCGATCCAGCCAATCACCATATAAATTGCATCGCCACTGCCGGCACAGATATTCTCGCCGCACGAGCGGTAACTGATCCCCTCCGCCTGCAGGCGGGCAAAAAATCTTGTGCCATCCTGACTATTGTGTTGGAAATAATTATTGTCTGCCATATCCTGACTATGACCTCTGGCTGCCGCCTCCGCTTTTGATTCCCATTGCAGATTGGAAAGCCCCATATAAGTCCGATATGCATTTGTCATTTCCCAAACCTGTGTTTCTGCCGCCCGCAAAATCTCATCATTATATGTCATATACGTCCGATAGATCATTTTATACTTGTTGCAGTCTTTGGAAAATGCATAAAATCCATAAACTGCTTTGTCTTTCCCATCATAGAAATCACTGAACGCATACATATAAGCATTGTCCGTTAAACGGTAATATGCCTCCGTGCCTTCCTTCGCCTCCTGCTTGTCACTATTCAGGGCGTAAAAGTTATCTGTATTTTCACTCCATCCGGCATCCACCATAGACGCTGCACTTGCGCCCTCCTGCACCAGCTCTGTCTGCCGCGCCGCAGTACCGTCCACTGTGTTCCCCGTAGCATCATAAACGGTAAAGCCCTTTCCAATCGTGAAATAAGAAGCAACCTTCTGATCCTTGATGCCAACCAGAAGATATGGTTCCGTGGTACTGTTACCATTATAAATATATGCCGTCATATTTGTCTGCGGCAGTGGATCGATACGCTCCGGTTCTCCCCAATCCGCCTGCAGTGCCTCCGTACTCTCTCCAATATATAGAGATTTTTCCGCAAAGCAGAGACGTGTCGTTTGCAACGTAGCAGCCGGGACATCGGTCGATGTCGTCGTTGCACTGACTGTCGGTGTGATGGTCGGCTTTGCTGTTATGATTGGATCTGCCGTCGCACTCGCTTTTGGTGTAGCTGCCGGAGTCGTTGTCGGCTTTGGTGTTGCGCTTGCCTTCGGTGTAGCTGCCGGTGTTTTCGCCGGCTTTGCCGTTGCGCTTGCCTTCGGTGTGGCTGCCGGTGTTTTCGCCGGCTTTGCCGTTGCGCTTGCTTTTGGTGTGCGCTCCGGTGTGACTGTAGCTTTCGGACTGGATGCCGGGGTATCTGTAGTTGGAAGCTCTGTAGGAGTTGGTTTCACAGACGCTTCCGGCTGCTCTGGTGTCCCCGGTTTCTTTGTCGGCACCACTGTCTCTGCCGGTTCTGCGCTCCGGTCTGGTTCTGCCGATGCCGTCACTCCCGGCTCTGTAGTTGGAAGCTGTGATGGTCTCGCAGAAGACTTTATGGTTGGTTTTGTGGTCACTCTGACATTTGGACTTGCCGACGGTCTTTTTGTCGGAGCTTTGGTCGGAATAACGACCTCAACCTCTCCCTCTTCATCCGGTATAACGACTACTTTGACTACACACTTTTTCATAGGATATGCCGTCAACGTAATATTTGTCTTTCCCGGCTTTTTCCCGGTAATCCGGATCTTCTTTTTGATCACCCTTACCGAAGCAATCTTTCGATCGGATACCTTGGCTTTGATCTTCCTTGTCCCGGCGTTTTTGACCTTGATCGTAATTCGATCTCCCTTTACAACTGTAACCTTTGTTTTGGATACCCTGATCTTTGCTGCCGCAGATGCCGTATCCATCTGACACGGTGACAATATCGCTGTCAAAAACAGCAGCGCAGCCAGCAGGGTTGATATTGATTTTTTCTTCATATAGAATCCTCCCTGATTTCCTTATAGATAGTATATCGGCATATAGGAGCAAAATATAAAAGAACAGGAAGAAACTTTCCATCAATAAAAAGGGCAAACGAGCATTTTCCTATACCTAAAAAGGATGATACCACGAAAGATATCATCCCTTAAAAATTATTCAATTGTAAATTCATCAACTAATTCATATCTACTGGCAATGTCACGATCGCTACTAAACATTTTTACATCATACCCACGGTTTTTACAAAATTCCTTAACATAACCATCAGCCTCTTCTTTTAAAGTTTTCCAATGAAAATCAGAATAACCGGTTCCGGTATATTCAAATTTCATGCTAATAACAGCATAATAAATAGAATAAGTTTGTAAATCTCTTTTATATATCCGAATAGGATATTCCTTAAGACGTAATTTTATAAAAGTTTCATCAAATAAATTAGTACTTTCATGAACATAATTAGCTATGCTTTCAGCAAAAAATTCTCTCTTGCTATTACTACCATAAGTTCCATATTTTTTTGGATTCTTTTTATATTCACTATAAGCTTTTAGATTTGTGTAATTTTCTGCAAAATGACCATATATATGGGCACATTCATGTGCAAATACTAATGATCTTGGTTGAAATATTCTAATTAATTCTGATCCTATTGCTTCTCCGCTTGCTCCTTCTGAGTCTGCCCCTTCAGGACAAAATTTAATTTTTGTATTGAAATAAATAACAGTACCACGAACATACGCTGGAAGAGTCTGCCACTCTTTATTAACCATATATCTATCACTATCACCCATAAAATCTTCATTCCAATTAACCTTATTAGGATAGTTGTTGAAATCAAAATACTCTGGATTATCATATCCAGCCATAATTTCCTGAAGCTTGTCCTCATCGTAGTGAGATTTATTCGGATTAAAAGCAGTGCCAGTAGTAACTGCTACAGCCTTATTACTTGCCGTAACCAGAAATTTAATATTTCTTATTTTTTTCTTTCCATTCAAAGTATAACTAAGTCTAACAGTGGCTTTACCGGGATTCATTCCGGTTACTCGATTCTTTTTTACCTGAAGGATCTTTTGGTTTGATGATTTCATCTTTACCTTCAGGGAGCCCCTCACATTCCTTTTTATGATATTGATCTTTACAGAATGTCCCTGCTTAATCTTGTGATTTTTTACAGAAAAACGAACCGTCCCTTTATTTATAGCCGCGTCAGCATTTGCAGGGACATATATGCCCCCTAAAATAATAGAAATAACCAAAGTGAAAATGACAATTTTATTTATGTATTTCATAGTAGTCTCCTTTTTCGCATTAATCATTGTTTCCAGATCACTATTTAAGATTTTCGTAAAAATCCTTAACTGCTTTATTTTTATCCTTTCTGATTCTGTCTCCCCACCCATTTTGTAATAACGGATGATTCGTCTTAACATATTTTGTTTCAGCTCTCCTCCTGTCTCCCTGATTTACCGTTTTCATATTTGTTGGAAAATCTAAACAGGAAAACTTTAATGTAATTTTATTATCCTGCAACATTTCATCCGTAAAACCAAAATACTCCGGTTTCCTGCATAATTTGTACAAATGCGTTGCTCCTCGTATCAAACGGCAATACGACTGTCCAATATACAGCACCTTTTCTTTTTCCTCAGACTGATCATTTTTTACCTGCATATTAATTTGATATATTCCACCTTCCAGGGCCTCGATAATGCTACCCTCAAAAAACTTTACTTTAATATTTAGCATACGTTCTCCTCCATTCTGTAAATAAACTTGATTCATTAAATAGATTTTAATAAGCAATTATCCCAATGTAATCTTATTAAATTCTAAAAACACAGTATGATTATAACATCAACTCCAATCGTTAGTCAACTTTTGGCATACTTTTAGCACTATCAGTAGACTATATATGTATATAATACATGTAGATAGGAGTTGATGCTATGCAATACTTTGGCGAAAGACTGCGGGATCTGCGCCATGAAAAGCATATGACCCAAAAGCAGCTGGCAGATAAGCTGGATCTGGTGAAGGGGACGATTTCTGCTTATGAGCAGGGCAAGAAATATCCCTCCATTGAGGTTCTGATCAAACTTTGCAATGTATTTCAGATATCTGCTGACTACCTGCTGGGGCTTTCGGATGATATGCAGCTCATGAAGTCCAATCTGACAGACGAACAAATGAGCACCTTCCGCAAACTGATCCACGACATGGAACAATATAATACGCTTAAAAATTCACCAAAATAATGCAACACACTTCAGCCACCCACCCGCTGAAGTGTGTTTATTGTATCACGCCCTATGTGCGTGAGTTTTTCCTATTTTGCATTTTGTTTTGTATAAAGTGCAACATTCATTTTTTCAAAATCTCCGTCATATCGTATAGATAATTTTCTTAAATAAACTTGAAAACGGAACAAGAAACCCCTCTGTCAATTTACTGAAAAGATTAGCAGAGGGAATGGGAATGGTTCTTAAAATTGAGTTTGTTCCGAAACAAAAAATTTGAGTGAGCGACACATTGCTATATATTATTCTTTCATGGAATTTATGATCAATATTACTATGTTTTCTAATTTAGGATAGAGATTTAACCATATCTTTTCTGCCTCCTCATAATCCTCCTCGTCAACAACATCCTGATAATCATAGTTGTCTCGAAAAATAAATAAGGTGTTTAATTCGTTTCCTATGTTTCTAATATCAGAAATATTTACATTAAATTTTTTCAAAATATCATCATGTTTAATTTCACGATTAAAATAGCTAATCAACGAACTATGACTTTTGTACTCAATTCCGGTATCCAGTACAGAAATCGCTTTCACCAGATGATATATACTATAATAAAAGTTTTTTATCAACTGGCTCTCATTTGGAAGCAATTGTCTCGAATTATAAATGTATTCCGCCAGATCAACTGCCATGTTCAGCTCCTTACCGGCTTCCTCTGCCTTATCCTTTTCTGTTTTGTATGTTACATTTTTACTTGCTCTGGAATTTCCCGCCTCTCTACGGAAGCTGTCCCGCAAAGGATTCCTTCGTTGCCTTCGGCAATTTTCCCGCAAAGGATTTTTGATTCGAAGAACCGGTTTTCGGAGAGGATGACTTTTTCCTGTCAGGTGCAGCTGGCCTTAAAGCAGCCGGCTTTGTTGTAGCGGTCGCACCCGCTTTCTGAGCTTTGGCCGGCTTTTCGGACATCCCGGCTTTCTCCGGTGTTTTTCTTCCGGAAGGTTGTTTCGTCGCCGGAATCGCATCGGATGGAGTCGGAGTTGACAACAGTGTGGTTGCCGGCGTTACAGTAACGGCAGCGGTGTTCACTATGTTTGCCCCTGTCGTCCCGTCTTTTACATTATTATGATTTGTTCGTTTCATTATCCCACTCCCATATATTCCCGCTCCAATTACCAGCAGGAGCAATATCCCCACCAGACTCCATCGGGACATATGCAAGCTGTTTGCTTTGCTTTTTTGCAGCTCTCCGTTGACAATGTCCACATTTTGGTACAGATCTTTACACAGCAGCTCTACATCTGCATATCGTTTCTGAATGTCCACCGCCATTCCCTTTTCAATCGCTTTTTTGGCTGAATCCGGCAGATCAATGTCCCGATATTGGGACAGGGGCACAACCCGGTCGTGAAGAATCCGGCGAACAGATTCTTCCGGACTGACCCCGGTCAGCATAAAGTACATTGTGGTACAAATGCCGTAAACGTCTGTATATGGTCCCTTTTCTGTATGAGGTGCATATTGTTCCCCGGCAGAGTAACCGCTTTTATAATATATTGTCATTGTCTGCTCATCATCTGCACTTAAAAAGCGGGCGGTGCCAAAATCAATCAGAACCAATCGGCCATCCTCCCGCAGGATCAGATTATCCGGCGCAATATCCCGGTGCAAAAGCTTTTCCCTGTGAATCACGGAAAGACAATCCAGTACCGGCTTCATAAGACGCAGTACCGACAGCGGCTCCATCCTGCCTTCTCTTTCGACAAACTGTTTTACCGTTTCCCCCTCGACATATTCCATCACCATATAGCCGGTTTCATTTTCATAAAAAAAATCCTTGACGGATACAATGCTGTCAAGTGCTCCAAATCTTGCAAGCGTCCGGGCTTCTTTAATAAATTTATCCAGCTCTGTCCGAAAGATTTCTGACGAGGAGCCGGCATATATTTGAAGAGATACCTCCTCCGGTATCCGCATTGCATAACGGCGCGGAAAATATTCCTTGATCGACACCTTTGTCTCAAGCACCGGATCATAGCCCAGATAAACAATACCCATGCCACCCTCGGCAATCACATCCCTGATCTCATAACGGCCATGCAGCACGGTATTGCGCGGCAGCCAGTATCCTTCATAGACAGCAGGTATCTCTGTATCGTTACTCATATGCTTCTCCTTCATTCAATTCTTATTTCCCGGAAATGGTATTTTGACAGACTGTTTTTTGTTTTTATAAATATTACTCCCAGCCTTGATATTCCAGTATAATATCATATAAAGACAGCATTCCGGTCTCACCAAAGCATACATCCAGTATCGTGTCCAACTCATATTTCCCCGGCTCATAACATGGCATATTGCAGGCAGTCAGGATCTGATTAGCGAGCAGCGAGAATGTATTCTTTGCCTCTTCCCTGCAATATTCCTTGCGGACATTATCTGCCTGATATCTCCGCTGGGCCACTTCAAAGATCAGTGGCAGAAGATCGTGACGGTCGATCAGACGGCATCGTTTTCTCTGCTCCTGAAGCCGGCGGTTATCTGCCCCTTCCAACATAAGCTGAAGCTCCCGTTCCTTCTGCAGACCCACGTTCAGAATTTCAGACAAATATTTGTCGTCCATAATGCGGATCTCCCCACGCTGCATCCGGCTTCCCTCCGGTGCTCCAATATCTTCCCGGTCCGGATACAGATTTTCCAGAAGCTGCGTATTAGAATCACAGGAGCGTTCCAAAATGTGGATATATTCCTTAATTCGTCCTACTACATCATCCGAAGGTGCCGATGTCTTCCCCTTTTCACACGCCCGCAGGTAATGACGGATATGATCCAGCTCCAGCGGTTCCTCTTTCTTTCTGCCCGGAAATATTCTCCCCGGTTTCCACTGATAATATGAGGTTTCCGACAGAGTTGCCTCCAATAAAGATTCATACTCTCTCCTCAGATATCCCAGAATTTCATCTTTCAAATCCCGGAAATATTCCAGCACTGTCATGCTGTACCCTTTGAAATATTTCTGCATGGACAACGCCAGCTCCATAAACTGATCCTCCGGCATATTGCAGTTCTGACGATACGCCTCCCACATTTTGCCGGTTTCATGATGCTGTTCCATCAGAATGTCCGATGACATCTGTCCCAAAAATGTCCCTATCATCTCCTGACATTTTTCATAGGTGAAATGATGCTCCAGTCCATACATCATAAAAAATTCGCGAAAATCATTGACCTGAAATCCCGGCTCCAATGCTCCGTTGACAAGCCATTCCTCTGCTTCTTCCGCTGACAGTCCCAGTGCAAAGAATAGCTTTAATAATTGTTCTCTGCCCGGTTTATGGTACTCATCAACAGCAAACCATCGTTTCATCGTGCGGGTTGAGCATGGCCGTTTCTCTCCGCATCGCTTCAGACATTCCCGATATGCTTCATAACGCATTTCCTCCGAAGCCTCCTGCGCCTGCTCCATAGTAATCCCCTGCATTTTTGCGATCAAATATCCGTCAAAACGATAATATCTCATCCTTTGTTCCTTTCTCATCTGCCTGCAATCTGTTTTTATACAATATCATTACATTTCTCACACCTTGAGTCTGACCACATTAGAATAGGCACTGTAGCGTTTCTTTCCATTGATCTTTTCCCATGTTCTGATCCGCAGGGATATTGTTCCTTTCTGACTGCCATACGCCAGACGGTATTTTGCCTTATATGATTTGATCGTTCCCTGACGAATAGGAATTTTCTTATATTTTCCGCCCCATTTTCCCTCGATCACAGCATATTTGCCCTGATATTTCTTTAATGTGATCTGCACACCTTTTCTACCGTCGTAGACTCCTTTTTTAGCAGAGATAACTGGTTTCATCAGCCAAGCTGCTGTCACCTTAATGGGTTTGATCTCATCCAATGACGTATGAGAGCCGTCGGCATTGACAGCCATAATCTTATAATAATACGTCTGACCTCTTTTTGCCTGATGGTCTTTATAGGTGCCACCGCCTTTAACGATCTTGACACACTGGTACACTCCCGCCTTCTTTTTGCTGCGGTAAATATGATATTCACAATCTCCCTGCGCTTTCCATGTCAATTGGATATAATTGGTTGTCACATTCTGGATCTGCACCTGATTATTTGTTACCTGATTAGATACATTTGATATATTTGTCTGGGAAGGCACTGTCGGGCTTGCGGAAGTCTTCGGTTTTTCAGACTCTGTCGGTGTCGGACTTGTGGACACTGTCGGGCTTGCGGAAGTCTCCGGTTTTTCGGTCTCTGTCGGTGTCGGACTTGTGGACACTGTCGGGCTTGCGGAAGTCTCCGGTTTTTCGGTCTCTGTCGGTGTCGGACTTGTGGACACTGTCGGGCTTGCGGAAGTCTCCGGTTTTTCGGTCTCTGTCGGTGTCGGACTTGTGGACACTGTCGGGCTTGCGGAAGTCTCCGGTTTTTCGGTCTCTTCCGGTGTCGGACTTATGAACACTTCCGGCAATATTGTTTCCGTGACTTCCGGCGGCAGAGTCTCCTCCGGAGACGGCTCCGGAAGTGTTGCCTCCGGATTTTTCTGTCCGGAAAATGTGATCTCTTCCTGGGAAAAGTCCGTATCGGAAGTGTTTTGTCCGAAAAATTCTGTGACCTCCTGACCATACAGACTGCCCGCCACACCGCACCGGGCAATCTCCACATCCTTTCCGCTGCTGATGCCGTCTCCGCAATAGTCGCCACCATTTTCCTGACCAACGCCATAAACAGTCCGGGCGATCAATGTCCCGGTCATATTGACATTGACCAGACTTCCCAGAAATGTATTTCTGCCGGTAATACCACAGACAGTCCCCAGTTTCTTACTCCCCGCAGAAAGCCATGCACTCAGGCTATCATTCCACAACATATAATAATTGCATTTCGTCAGACCATAAATGCATGAATCATCAGATCCATTGGTGTAAAGGCAGGTTCCTGTCACCTGACAATCGCTGATAACCCCATAGTTATTACCGCATATGATTGCAAGAGGCATCTCCACATTTCCCTCCTCCTGACGGTAATCCACAGAAAATACTATGTTTTTAATAATTCCTCTGTTATTACCAAAGGTACTGAGATACCGGGGGTCTTTCTCTCTGGCAGATGCCGTAATGGTCCGGAACTGCCGCAGATATATTTTATGTCCGGCTCCGTCCAATGCTCCGGCAAAATCCGTCACCGCCTCTGTCCCATTTTCGTCCCAGTCGGTTATAGCAATATCCGAAACAAGCTTCAATACCCTGTGGTCTGTATCCTGCTTTACCGCAGCGATAAACTCCTCTCCGCTATGAATCTCCTGCACCTCATAACAATCATCAACGCTTACATCCCCACTCAGCATTCCGGTATATGTCCCGTTTTGCAGATAGATCAATGTATCATTCCAACGGACTGCATCACAGCTTTTCCCATCCTTGCAACGGATCTCCACCTGATTCCCCATATATATAGTGTCCGGTTTTTGGACCATACTGCCATCCACAAATACATCTGTCCGGTCCAATACATAGGAATCCACGAGCACGGAGTGCGTCGTTATTTCCTCAAAATAATAATCATATTGATCTGCAAACTGAGCCAAAGTACTCCCCGCATACCCGCAAAGCTTCGTCCGGATAGAAATGTCCGAATTCTCTCCGGTAATCTTCATATCCTTGTTGAGTGCCGTAATCTTTTCGAGATTGCTGTAGCCGTACACTGCACCGGTATTAAACTCCTTAATGTTCGCCGGCAGCACAAGCTCTTTCAGCTTTCCACAGGTTCCAAACGCAACTCCCCCCAGACTCCGTAAATGTCTTGGCAAAATAATCTGTTCTACATTTTCACAGCCATACAGAGCTCCCACAAAACCATCACTCGTATATTCATTCCAGTCAATGGAAGTGATATTATCAGAAAAACGAATTTCCTTTAATGAGGTCATATTCCAAAAGGCCCTGCCCTCAATGCGGGTTACAGAAGATTTCATTGACAGACTCTGCAGGCTTTGGTTTCCTGCAAAAGCCATGTCTCCCACCGTATCAACTCCCTCCGGAATGCAATAAGAGAGATCCGTAAGTCCTTCCGGATAAGTCACCAATGTATTCCAGCCATATTTACTCCGACAGACCAGTGCATGATCCTGCACATAAAGATATGGATGCCCCGTTTCTACTGTGATACTCTCCAGTGCCTTATCCCCCAAAAATGGATTCTCGCCTACTGCAACCGTATCTTCCTGCAATACCCGTCCTATGGACACACTCGTCAATGAGGTGCAGGCCTTAAAACAATAGTCTCTCCACGTCGTAACTCTGCGTGGAATATCTACACTCGTTAAACTGCTGCACTTTTCAAAACAGTTGTCCCCAAGCAGCTTTAACCCTTTGGGAAGGGAGATTTTCTGAAGCTTTGTAAAACCGGAAAACGCACTGTCCCCGATCTCCGTAATCCCCACCTCTACCACCAGATTGGTGGCAGTATCTTTATAGGATCTCCATGGATTTTCCTCTCCATCTGTCTGCTTTTCAATGGCACCGGTTCCGCGAAAGGTCAGCGTTCCATTTTCATAAGTATATGTAACCTCAGTCTCTTCTGCCGTTACTTTGGCTGTATACGCCATGCTCCCGGCCAGACAGACTGCGATCAGTAATAGTCCGTATATGATTCCTGTGTGCTTTTTCATCATTTTCATGTTTACCTCCTATAGACGGCATCTCTTTTGTCCTCGCACACATTCTATCACATATCCTTTATTTTAACCACAGGAAATGTTCCCTTCCCACCTCCAGCCTGATCCGTCCTGAAATTCGTACACGTTCTCCATTTTGAAGCTGTTTTAATATTCTGCCTCCCTGACGTAACCCGATATTCTCTGCTGCATGACTTGCCACAGTATAGCTTCCATCCTCCGGATGATAAATGATCTGGCAGTTGTGATCTGCGATCTGCCCTGCCGCTTTCATATTTCCCGTTTCTATCCCTCTCATGGCCTCCGGTGTAGTGCCGATCGTTACCGCAGAGGATTTCCCCTCCGTTAAATTCCACGAAAGTCCACTGTAAATACCGTTTCCATCACCGACACTTCCTGCCGCTTGGATTCCTCTACTTCTATTTTCCTGCTCTCTTTGCTTCTGATCCTGCGAATTCTTTTCGTCCTGATCCTCATTCTTCTTTCTGCTTTTTTCGTTGCTTTTATCTTTCTTATCATCCTTCTTTTTGGAATCTTTGGAAGAACGGCGTTTCTTTTTCCCCTTAGATTTCTTATGTCTGCTGCGGCTATGGTCACGGGATTTTTTCCGGTCACGGTCCTCGTTTTTCTCCCGGTCTGCCCCGTCTTTGCCGCGCTTCTTCTGCTTCGGCTCACGATAGCCCCCCAATGTCCAGCCAAATAGGATCAATATCAACGCCATAATATGGAACAGCGCAAATAGATAGACTCCCGCCAGCAGAAACGGGTGAATCGCCGTAAAACCTGCCAGAACAACCAAAAGCTCTGCTGTGACCGCCGCTATAAATATAGTAGGCAGTACCATGGTCTTTTTTCCTTCTGCCAGAAACAGCATACACATAGCAAGAAAGCAAAGTATTACCGGCAGACAAACCGCCACTCCCGCAGCCACCAGCAGATTGGAATTGCCTGTCTGGTCTGCATAATGTATGCCTTCCTTCACATCACCCCATGTAAATGGTGCTTTCAGCACGAAATCGTCCGGTACGCCACCCTGCTGCAAATAGGTGTACCCTGCCTTTCCTCCTGCCGTGAGCACCTCCACACCGGACAGCGTCATATCCTGTCCTTTTGCCTGAAAACGGCAGAAAGGCAGTAAAAGCGACAGCAATGCCAGAAGCAGAAGCAGTGCCGCTGTATTTTTCATAAAACGTCCATAAGCTCTCATATCTCTCATCCTTTCTTTTCTTTTCTCGTCCATACATACGCGATCAAACAGATCACAATGGACAACAGAGACCCTGCCGGTGCTGCAAAGCCCATAGGAAACAATGTATCCGGATACATCCTGGATGCCAGATAGGAGCCCGGAATTCTCATGAGCAGGATTGATAAAATGTTATGGATAAACCCCAGATACGACTTGCCATACGCACAGAAATATCCGGTAAAACAAAAGTGAATTCCGGCAAAGACCGTGTCAATAATATAAGAACTGATATACTGACTTCCCAGCAGGATCACTGCCGCATCTGCAGTAAACGCTCCCACCACCTGTCCGGAAAACAACTCCACCAAAACCACCATAACAATACCGTAAATCGTTGTCGTCATAAGAGCGTACCGAAGAATCTTCTGTACCCGGTCGTGCTTTCCCGCTCCAATATTCTGCGCCGACAATGCCGATACCGTTGCCAGCATAGAGGACGGAACGATGAATATCATTCCGATCATTTTCTCCACAACACCTACTGCCGCCGCATCATTCAAGCCCCTGTGATTTGCAATCACGCTGATCACGATAAACGCAATCTGGATACAGCCATCCTGTACCGCCACCGGAATACCGATTTTCAGGATCTGCCCCAGAACATCTCCTTTGATCTTAAACTGCCGGCCGGTCAGATGAATCCCCGTCTGCTTCCGGCGGATTGCAAACAGTGCCATTATGACGCTGAAGGTCTGGGCCAGGGTGGTTCCAAGCGCAGCACCCACAGGTCCCATTCCAAAGTATCCAATAAACAGATAATCTAACAGAATATTTGCCACACATGCGATCGCAATGAAGTACATAGGACTTTTGGAATCACCAAGTCCCCGGAAGATCGCGCTGATAATATTGTATGCCGTAATAAACGGAATACCGATAAAACATACCAGAAGATATTGCCTCGTCCCGGCTACCGCCTCCGCAGGAATCCCGATCAAAGTCACAATCGGTTTTACCAGAAAGATCAGAGCCACCATAAATACAATAGATAATCCCATAAAAAATGTCACTGTATTGCCAATGGACTCCGATGCGTCCTCCAGCTTTCCGGCTCCTACGGACTTTCCTATGGTCACAGTGGTTCCCATGGCAAGTCCCACGATGATCACAGTCAGCATATGCATAACCTGACCGCCGTTGGAGACTGCCGTAATACCATCCACTCCCCCAAACTGGCCTATGATAAACAGGTCTGCCATCCCGTATAGCGTCTGCAGAAAATAAGACAAAAGATATGGCAATGCAAAATATGCGATCGTCTTTCCAATTTTTCCTGTCGTTAAATTCTGTTCCATATCTGTAACCGTACCTTTCGATATTGATTTTGTCCAATAAATATGAAACCTTATAATTGCTTCAAATTCAGAAAATAGATGATTTTCACTCCCGCGGCACAGTCCCCAGCATACTTTTTGCCAGCCAGAAGAAGAACACCAGCACCAGTACCGGAATCACACATGATGTCACCAGCATAACTGCCAGTGCCTCAATAAAGTTATTCAGAACAGATTCTACTTTGTCCGAAATATCGGACACACCATTTTTAATTCCGGAAATGATCCCGGACAAAACACCACGGTTATCACTGCTGTCACTGTCCTGCTGCCCCTCGCTGCTGCTCTGGATTTCCTGTGTTGCTTTCTTGGCGGCATCTACCGTTTCCTGTATGGAGGACTGATAAGTATGCTCGATCAGATCCGACACCTTAACGCTCACTGGGATCACCAGTGCAATCGCAATCCCAAACAATGCCAGCTTTCTGGCGATCCGCTCCCAGGTATGACGCCCGAAGCCAATCCCTGCCGCATACATTATACATCCCAGAGGGATCAATATGAGAAAAGCGGCATATCCTGTCATCGTGACAAGATATTTCTCGACATAAATGGCACACAAAACGATCAGAAAATACGTGCTCAGGTCTGCCAGCTTCTCCGCGATCGGCGTTGCGGTATCTCCCGGCAGAAGTGTTAATGCAGCTGATGCCGCAGTAGAAGCCGCTGTCAGCTCCATCACTGTAGATTTCTTATCATCCAGTGATGCAATGGTCTTTGCATGGAAATCCCTGGATGTGGAGATCCTTGTCAGCACCAGCATAGAGATCAGCGCCAGGATCAAAGGCAGCACGATCCGGAGCATCCTCCTGTTATCCTGTATATTCATTTTATTTGAATCGTTATTATTTTTTATCTCATTCATCGGCTTTTCCTCCGGTTTCCGCATTTTCTTTTTGTCCATTTTACCAGTTTTGTGCATTTTTTCAAGCCAATCCCCGGATCAGTTGAATTTCCGGTAAAAAGTGACTATACTTTACTTTGCAATTACATTCGTCTTCCCCTTAGCATTGACAGACTTTTTGAAAGGTTTGATGACTGATATGAAACAAATAGATTTTGAAAACGGTACTATCACCGGCAATATTATTAACGCAGCGGTTCCTATGCTGACAGCGCAGGTACTGAGCCTGCTGTACAACATTGTGGACCGTATCTATATCGCACGGATTCCGGGCATCGGCAGCACTGCTCTCGGCGCAGTCGGTCTGTGCTTCCCTGTGATCATTATCATAACTGCATTCAGCAATCTGTTTGGCGGTGGTGGTGCCCCGCTTTTCGCAATCCAGCGGGGTATGGGTCATGACCGGAAGGCCGGAAGGATCATGAACACCTCTTATACTATGCTGTGTGGATGTGCTGTTCTTTTAATGAGCCTTGGTCTTGTATTTGCCGAACCTTTGCTGAAGCTTTTTGGGGCTTCCGAGGCCGCCCTGGTATATGTCTGCCCTTATATGATGATCTATCTGCTGGGCACCTTTCCCTCCATGGCTACCACGGGATTAAACCCCTTTATCAATGCACAGGGCTATGCAACCACCGGTATGCTTTCCATTACCATCGGTGCCGTTGCCAATCTCATTTTAGATCCTATCTTTATCTTCGCATTGCATCTTGGCATCAAAGGCGCCGCCATTGCAACCGTGATCTCGCAATGCCTTTCTGCCGGATTTGTATTATATTTCCTGATGAAAAAGGCCGAGATCCGGGTTCGTCTGCTACAGCATAAAGAACTGCCCGGCTCCTGGCAATACGCCAAAAATATTGTCAGCCTCGGAACCTCCGGCTTCGTAATGCAGCTTACCAACAGCCTTGTTTCCATCTGCTGTAATAATGTTCTCGCCCATACCGGCGGAGATCTGTATGTTTCTGTCATGACGATCATTTCCAGTGTCCGGCAGATGGTTGAGACACCAATTCTTGCCATCACCGAAGGCTCCTCTCCCATCATCAGCTATAATTACGGAGCCCGCCGCCCGGACCGCGTGATCCGTGCCGCCATGACCATGGGAATCATGGCATTGGTCTATTCTGTCCTGATGTGGGGATTGATCCTGACCAAACCGCGTTTCCTGATCCACATTTTCAGTTCCGACCAGGAGCTTTGGAAGGATGCTGTTCCCGCTATGAAGCTGTATTTCGCTGCTTTTATCTTTATGCTTCTCCAATATACGGGTCAGACCATTTTTAAATCCCTCAATAAAAAGAAGCAGGCGATTTTCTTCTCCCTGCTTCGTAAGGTTATTATTGTCGTGCCGCTGACCTATCTGCTGCCCTACACATTTCATCTGGGCACCAACGGAGTTTTCCTTGCGGAACCGGTCTCCAATGTGATCGGCGGCACACTTTGTTTTGTCGTTATGCTTGCAACCATTCTGCCGGAGCTTCGACAGATGAAGGAACAAGGATAATATTATTTCGTACCGAAAATACGGTCGCCGGCATCTCCAAGACCCGGACAGATATAAGCATCCTCATTGAGCTGACGGTCCAGATGACCCACATAGATCTGCACATCCGGATGTGCCTTATGAAGCTTCTCCAGTCCATCCGGAGCTGCGATAATACACATAAATTTGATATTTTTGCCGCCGTGCTTTTTGATCTGGTCGATAGCATCAACAGCAGAACCACCGGTTGCCAGCATCGGGTCACAAACAACGATCAATCTCTCCTCGATAGGATCCGGCAGCTTACAGTAATATTCCTGTGGCTGATGCGTCTCCTCATCACGATACATTCCGATATGACCCACCTTTGCGTTTGGAACCAGAGCCAGAATACCGGATACCATACCGAGACCGGCACGAAGGATCGGCACAACAGCAAGCTTACGGCCGGCGATCATCGGTGTCTTGCACTTCTCGATCGGTGTCTCGATCTCCACATCCTCTACCGGCAGGTCAGAAAGTGCCTCAAAACCTTCCAGCATTGCGATCTCATCAACCAGCTTACGGAATTCATTGGTTCCTGTTGCCTTATCTCTCAAAAGAGAAATTTTATGCTGAATTAACGGGTGCTCAAAAATAACAATATTTTCTGATTTGATCATAGTATCTTCCTTTCTGTTATTTATATAAAATCACGAAATTATGTTTTGTTTTATTACAAGCACAAAAATATTTTATACTTTATTATTACCACCGGAGCGGTACAATAATCGGAGCTGTTACTCCTCGTCCTCTGTCTCGTCATCGCTGTTCATCACATAAACGCCACGGCTTCTGTCTCCCTCCGGATGCTTGCCAAAGCTGTAATCATTGCCCGGCAGG